>OGWU01000861.1_pt1 | contig 19098 bp, 26 predicted proteins | sample 1576071 | NCBI WGS metagenome assembly OGWU01 (sample SAMEA3541582, study PRJEB24748) | human gut metagenome | biome: human gut; feature: human-associated habitat; material: faeces | place: China | collected 2012
CGCTGTTATAAGCTTTCTCATTGACGATTTTTAGGGTGTCCATAAGCTCGTCCATAACTTCCCACGCTCTTGCTGGATCCACGTCGGAGACGGCCTGCAAAAAATCGCTGTCGCCGTAGCTGCCTACCGTTTCAGCCGCATAGGTCTTGACCGGCGCCGGAGCTGCCGAATACAACATCGGCTTTTCCAGTTCTTTGGGCACGTTTTGATTTTGGATGATGTACAGCGCCGCCAGCTTCTGGTAATTGGTCCAGCTCGATTCCTCCGTCTCAAGCCGCGATATCCACAGATTGACCTCGTTTTCGTCGATCAAGGGGATGCACCCCCTTTATTCCTCCATAAGGCTTGCGGCACGCCGCAGCGCTTCTTTTACGCGGTCGTCGTCCGTCTCGCGCATCATGTCGTTGATCTGTTCGCGCAGGTGCTCCATGCTGTCGGCGCGACTGTAGTGCCCGCGGACGTAATGCGTGCCGCGGCGAGCATAGGAGCTGCCCCTGCCGTAAGTGCCGCGCATATCGGCCTGCCAGTCGCCGCCGCGAGAATAATCACCGTCGCGGGAATAGTCTCCGTCGCGAGAATAACCGTCGTCTTCCAGCATTTCAATCTTGTCGATGTTTTTGATGGTGTCGGTCAGCTTGTGCGCGATGTCGAGGTCACCCGCGCCAAGTTCTCCCTTACGGGTAATCTCTTCCAGCTCCTTGCAGAGCATATCGCGCAGGTCATACATAGATTTCATACCCATTGTTCATTCTCCTTTCAGCTTACGCGGTCGATGGTCAAATTGCTATTGGCAAAGCTGACCGCCTCCGCGCTGGTGTTCTTCACTGCCACCGTCACGCAGCAGCCGCGCGGCACTTCCACGATGGCGCTGACATAGACGTTAAAGTAGTTTTCTACCGCAGCGGGCGTGACGGTCGCCGCGGCGCTGTTGAGCGCTTCGCCGTTGACTGAGAGCGCCGTGGTGATAGCGCCTACCGTGCCGCCCGTGGGGACGGCGATATTTGCGCCAAAGCTGACCTTAAAGCGCGCCTTGCACTGCTGCGTCAGTCCGCGCAGGGTGACAAGGCCACTGCCATCGCGGTGGACGATGCAGGGCTTGCCGCAAGCCGCCGTTGCGACCATCGGCACATTTTGCCCGGCAGGAACAGTAACAATACCAGCGTTAACGTATTCAGCCATTTTTCTTCTCCTCCTTTTTCCAAGTAGTTGCCGCAAAAGGGGGGATGAAGCTGGATGCAAGTACATCTGTATAGCTTGGCTTGAAAAGAGCGTCCGCCTTATGCAGCAGATCGGCATAGTTTGCGAGTTCGACCATGCTCATTTCGGACTTATCCATAGCGGCAAGTTGGTCTACAAATTCTTGTTTCAGCTCGTCAATCGTTTTCATGAGTTCAGTCCTTTCTAAAAATACAGCGGCGGAGCGATTGCCCCGCCGCGTTGTTGTCAGTATCGGCACGGGGCCGACCATTTTGTTGACGTCAACAAAATCGCCAACAAAAAGCTATGCTATGCAGTTTTCAGCAGCCGCAACAGGCAAACTGGTTGCAGCAATAGGGGTTCTGCACCGTGTAGGCAGGAATGGGAGAGGGGCGCAGCTGGGACACCAGATAGCTGTTCTGCGCCGCCTGAGATGCGGCCAGCTTCAAGCCCTGATTCTCGCTCTGGAGGTCAGCCAGTTTGCTCTGCGTCAGGAAGTCGAGGATGGCGCGGCTGTTCTGGTTGTTCGCGTCAATAATGTCGCGTGTGGCGTTCTGCACGGTGTTGCGCGTGTCGCACGCCTGCGTCGCCATGTCGTAGCGCACCTGGGCGATAGCTGCACGGTTTTCGCAGCAACAATTAGCGGCCTGCATCTGCATGGCGTTGAGTTGCTGCATCAGCGCCGCCTGCTGGTTGCTGCGGGAAAGCTCGGCCTGTGCAAAGCCGTTTGCCATCGCCATGTTGGTGCCATTGACAAGCTGCGCCTGCTGGTAAAATCCGTCGCAAAGGCCCTGATTTACACTGTCGATCTTGCGCTCGACATTGGCAAAATCAGAGGTCAGCACATAGCCGTCGACCACGCCGCCGGAATTGCCGTTGTTGCCCCAGCCGTTGCCGCCCCAGCCGCAGAACGCGAACAGGAACAGAACGATAAGCCACCACGCGCCGTCACCGCCAAACCCAAAGCCACCGCTATTGGTAGGCTGCACCGGCATCGTCATCATGGGAGCGCCGCCATCGGAAAGAGACATAGTATCACTCCTTTTACAAAATTTTAATTTATCAAATCGTGGCCACGATGTTGATTACTGCATTAAACTCTGAAACTGCTTCGCCATCTGCTGAAGCTGGTTGAGCTGCTGCTGGTTCAATTTGCCGCTCTGCAAAAGCTTTTCAACCTCTGCTTTTGGGTCGCCTTGGAAATTCGCCTTGAACTGCTTGAACTGCTGCAGCATCTGCATGAAGCCGTTTCCTCCGCCGAGCGCACCGAAAAAGGGATTATTCATCGTCTTCGTCCTCCTCGACCTTGCGTTTCTTTTTGCCCTTTATTTCACCCACAAGCGCCGCCAGCGCGTCAAACTCCTCACGGGTGACAAACTTATCATCCATTTTTTTAGTATCATGAGATTTGTTTTCGGCTTCTTCCGTGTAATTAAACGTCCTCATTGGAATAGGCGTGCCGCTTGCGTCTCGCTCCTTGATGTGGAAAACCATCGAGTTTGTTTCAAAGATAATTACTCGAGAATTTGGAACGACCATAAACCCGTTTGCTTCTTCTTTTCCCCCGCTAATCCATACAACGCTTGTCTGCATTTGCTGCGGTTGAGCCGTTTGCGCAGGCATTTGTGGCTGCATCTGCTGCATCTGCCGCATCTGCATGAGGTTGTCCGGCATCGGCTGCGGATAATAGGGGTTGAAATAGGGATATGCCATGTTCATTCCTCCGTTTCTTTGTACCAGAAATAAAGCGGGATTTCGTTCTCGCTGTTCCAGCTGTCATAGATGATCCCGTCCTGAACGCACACTACATGCCCAGAGAGGGCAAGAATATACGTCCCGCGCGGGTGCTCATCGGCAAACCTGCCGACCGTGTAACAGTCCGGGCAAGTGTCCGGTATGATGTATCTCCGGTAGCTTAAGGACCGCAGATACGCGCCCCAACAGGCGTTAGCGTTTGGTAAATCTCCGTCCAAGTAGCCCTGCATGCACAGCCGGAGGTAAACTTCGCCCCAATCCTTTCCCGTGGCCTTACAGATCGCACGGACAGTGCAATCGGACACGTTTTTCCCGCATGGGTTTGGATTAAAATATTTATACATGATCGCAATCCCTATATAGGCTTTCAGCAATTTCCACATACGCTAAAAGCCCCTGGGGATCGTCTGCGTACAGAATGCAAATATCCTGCGCCATTTGCGCGGTAAACCCGCATTTGATTAATCGCTCGTACATATTCCAGCCTCCTTGCCTCTATAATAAAAAAAATCCGGGCAGATAAACTGCCCGGATTCTGCCTGGATTCTGCAATGATTAATCTTCTTTTTTTATTGCCTCTTTAATCAGTTTCTCGATGTAGTTCGAGACGCTGCGTCCATCCGCTTCGGCGGCGGCCTGCAGCTGGGATTTGAGATCCGGTGTTATCCGGATTACGAGACGATCTGTTTTTGCCATATCAAAAATCCTCACCAGAGACATACTCAGCAACACAAATAGGATCAGAAGTGGGATTACCATTTGCGTCATAACCACCATCAATTTCAGCGATACGCTCATAGCCCCACTGCTTAGCCATTGCAACAGCCTCATTCCAATCAAAACTACCGGTGCCCCAATCATTATCGCCGACGTCTTGCTGCACTGCATACCAATTCTTATTTTCACTCATTTTTACTTGCTCCTTTCAATTCAAAACTTGGCCTGTCCGTTATCTTTACTGTGGTTACAGTGTACGCCATTTGTGCGCACAATGCAAGGAGAGAAATGCACAAATTTTTATTATTTTTTTGTGCAAAAACGAAAAATAGCCGCGCCCAAAAAGGGCACGGCTACTTTTAGGAATTGAATGCATCCGCCAGTTTTTGGTATGCTCGGCGGCGCAATTTGTAAAATCCATCTACGCTGATATGTAGTTTTGCCGCCGTCTGTACGCAGGTGCGGCCAAAAACGTCCACGTCAATTACACAGGTTTCCTCGTCTTCCGGTAGCCCTACCGCGCGGATCGTTTCTGTGGCGCGGCAGGGTGCCATAGTGGATAGTTTTTTGCGGATCCTTTTGTGCTGATCTATCATTTCCCACGGTGTGCCGTGGAGGTGCGGATGCTTATGCACGGGCGTGAGGCCGGCGTAGCGGTGTCCTCTGCGCCATCCAGGTGTTTACCGTTACCGGATATACCCATCAAAGCCTGCGGACTTGAGCTTGGCCAGCATCCTCTCTGCGTTTTCGCGGTTGGCAAATGCGCCCACCTGCACCCGGTAGAGCTTGTCGGTGGCAGGCTGCTCCGGCTCGGGGGCGGGCTCTACTGGCTCGGCAGGCGTGGGCTGCTCCGGTTCATCGCCAGTCAGGATAACGTTTACACGATCCTGTACGGTGTCGTAGTCGTAGCCTGCGGCCTTCAAACGCTGGCGGCGGTCGGAGCCATTGCCCCACTCACCGCGGATCACCTCCCGGGCAACCTCGTCCACGGACTTAGCAGGCTGGGCAGATAGACGGCTATTGACCTCTGCGGCAATGCGGCCCATGCGCTTGTGCAGGTAGGGCCCGGGACAAGCCGTAGCCGTAAACATACGGTGCTCGGTCAGGTTGCCGTCTGCACCCCCGGTGTAGTTAAGGGCCTTGATGCCGTTGCGCTGGCAGATGTCCACGCACAGGTCAATCAGCTTGCTATAAGCCGCATCGGACACGGGCCAGTCGCCGCCGGTGGCGCAGTTGGCAACCTCGATATTCACGGCGCGGTTGTCGTTGCTGGGGGACGCAGAGGCCCATGCACGATCTCCCTCGTCCACATAGAGGCCCACCCGGCCATCGGAGCCGATGCCATAGTTGGCGCTGGCCTCGTAGCTGGGTTTGGCAAAGAGATTGCCGCAGGTCTCCACAGACAGATCACCGGCCATGTGGTGGATGGTGATCTTGTCAATGGCGTGGTTCCGTGGATGATCGCAGTTAGGGGAGAGTTTGGTGTAAGATACCAGGCTGGAATTACTCATTGCCGCTGCCCTCCTTGTTATAGGTGGCCGTGGAGATGCACAGCACAGCGCCCAGGAAGGTGTCCACGGCGGTGATGGTGGTGACGATCTCCTCCGAGTAGGGCCAGGCCCACACGGCGGACAGGGCCGCGTACAGCGTGGCGATGGCCGGCAGGACGATGATGACCACCCACTTGAGAATGTCATACAGCTTGTCAGGGATTTTCATGGTTTGCTCCTTTCTGTGCCCGAATCGGGCACCACAAAAATTAATTCTTGTTTTCCAAGTCCGCGATGCGGTGGTTGGCGACCTTGATCTGCTCCTCCAGCACAGGGACGCGCCGCGCAAAATTGTTGTGCTCCCGAACCTCTCTGGTCAGTTCCTCCAGTTTGGTATCGGTGACGGCTTGCCGCTTGTCCAGCTTGGCTGCCACGTCTCGAGCGGTTTTGCTGCTGGTGATAAGTACCCCCAACAGCGACAGGCCGCCGGTAATCAGCGCCACGATGATTGCTTCGGTCATTTGTTATCCTTTCCTGCCGCCAGTAGAGCGGCAATCACAAATCCTATACACGATGATGCAGGGACAATTAATAGCAGCCACAAGGGATCCATACAGCGCACCTCCTCACTCAGCTTGCGATCCATATCCCGGCGATGTAGATGCCGTACCCTGCGGGTATGTCCTCTTTTGGCCGGATCTGTATAATGCCGGACGTACTCAATCGCACATCCATGTTTTTAAGGCTGTACACGCTTAGGGCATAAGTCGATGTCGGGATATGGTCGCCTATGCTGGCCACGTCATACGTTTTCCCCGCAGGCATTGCCACATTCGTCTCCCCATACACCCGCAGGATGCCAAGTCCCAAGGCAGAGATATGCTTGGCCGTACCGCTGAAATTCTTTAGATATGACCCGGACGCACCGATTGTAATGTTGGCAGGAGCAAAGCCCAGCAACGTTAATTTCCCGGACACGTCATCATAGTTGGCTATTGATTTCTCATTTTTTGCGTCATACACACCCAGCGCCGTAGTAGATGATCCTACGCCGCCGTAAATGCGCACATTATGGACATTTGTAGCCACGTTTGTGGTTCTAAAATGTATGTTAGAGCCGTTGTCCGTAGTCGAATTGCCACCCATAAAAAGGTGTTGATTTGCGTGCAGTTCCCCGTCGATATAGGTATTAAGCCCAACTTGCAAGGCTCTGCTTTTGTCACAAAGACGCCCGATTCCAACGGATAGCATGGATTTTGCCCAGTGGAGGAGCACAAAGGACGCCGAAATGTCCCGCATGCTGGAATTGCTGGTGCTAAAAGCATCTGTTGCCACCACGCGCACTGTGTAGCGCTTATTTGTATCGGCCGGGAAAATGGTGGTGATGTTTTTGGGGGCATACTTATCGGCCTCCGGTATCGTCGGCGTTACGCTTGTCCACGCCTCCGTGCCGTACTCCCGGTACTGCACCTTGTAAGCCGCCGTGTTTTTGTTAGATAGAGGGGTAATGACGGCGGTAAAGGTGACTTTACCGTACTCTCCCGTGCGGCTCGCTGCGCCGTTTTGCGTGCAGCGGGTGGCGGAGATGGACGAGATAGTGGGGACGCTGTATTTGGATACCGTATAGCTTAGCGATTTTGTAGCCGTGCGCCCACGGCTATCCGTTACAGCGCATGTGATATACACCGTGCCGTAGTAAGGCAAAAAACCCGTTGTGCCGGTCGCCGCAGATGCGGTATACAGTGTGCCGGAGCCAGCCGACCAGCCCACCTTAATGCTATAGGATCTAATGGTGCTGCCCTGCGCACCCGTGCCAGTGATTGCAACTTTGATTTTACTGCGCAGCTGTAGGAAATACCCGGTATATTTTGTTTTGTTGCCCGTTGGGTCAGTTACGGACACTGACAGCGTTGGCACCTCGCTTGCCGGGATTGCCAGCGTTACTGTACACTCCGACCGGCCCACATAGGCGGTTCCGTTGTAGGTGTTGGCAATAAGTGTCACGGCCAGCTTTGTGCTGTTGGGCGCATTGGTGGCCAGACTAACGGGCGGTGTCCAGGAGTAAGTTCCCGCTGTGCCATCATATTCCGTGATCTGCACAGCGCTATTGCTGCCGATCTTGTAATAGAGTTTGTCAGTAAAGTTTGCGCTCTTGCGGTCAATTGTGATTTTAAGAGCCGTACCGAGTGTGCCCGTGCTGGGCGCTGATACAGCAGATGCGCGTGGGATGGTGTCCAGAGTCAGCGTCTTGGTCTGCGTGATTACGCCCGCGCTGATCTCTGTGTCCATCCACGTCCGCACCTTAATGCTCCCAGTGCCATCAGCCTTGTGGCTGACGGTGAGGGTGGTATCCAAGATGGTCTTGGTGGTATTTTGCGGCAGCGTAAACGCTACTGTGTGCTCGGTCTCTGTGCCGCCATTAATGGTGATGTAGTAATACGCCTTATCACCGGGGGCATCATTATAGCTGGAGCCGGTCTGTTGTGATGTCCACTTAATGCGGACTTTGGAGGTATTGTTGGCTATGGATTGGCCAACTTGTTCCAATGATAGATTTTGATATACACTCATGGTGTCCCCTCCTTAGCTGACAATCACATCATCATTGTCGTCCACCTGGATAACCACTTTTCCAATGGATATAGCGGACGAAACTTTGAGCCGTTTAGCTTCTACGCCTTCCGCCGTGATTTGCAGTTCCGGTGTATTGTTGCGCACAAACTGCAAAATGTCGTTATCCAACCGTAGCAATACTTCATTCCCGCTCTCGCCGATGATAAGCCCCTCGTCCGTAAATCTAAAAGCCTTTGTAATAGATGCATACTTTGCTTGCAAATCGCCGTCTACGTCATCAATCCGCTCGGTGACTTTGGTAATGTTGATGCCCAGTTGGTCGGCCAGCACGGAGAGCCTTGTGCTGACCTCCTCCTTGTAGGCGCCGAAATCCCCGGTTTCCACATAGTTTTCCAGCGCCGACAGGATGATGGAGTTGACAGTCTGCTGCAGGTCGGTGATTTGCTGGGTGGTGGTTTGGGTTACTTGGCTGGCCGAATCGTCCACCCGCTCGATCAGCTCCGCACGTGTGTTTTCAATGCGGTCATTGGTTTTTCGATCAGCATCAATTTGTGCGCCCGTATAGGTGCGGCTGGTGCCGCCCAACGTGATTTGTGTGTTGCCTGGGTCAAGGATGTCCGGGGCCAACTCCATCAGCGGATAGGATGCGCTGTAGCCGTGGGGCGTACTGACCAAGGCGGTCATTCTGCCCACCCGGAAATGCTGGACGCCCTCTTGCCAGCCCAAATCCACTGCCTTGCAGGTGATGGTTTCCGGCATAGACAAGCCATTATCGGCCAGGGCCGTTTTTGCCTTTGTCTGGAGATTGGTGTCAACGGTCACATCATCCCACTTGATATGCCTGGTAATACGCCCGTATGTGGCCACGCCGGACTTGCTGTAGATGATTTTCCCGGACTTCACAAGATCATCTGACAGTGCGCCGTCCGATAGGCTTTCAATGGTCAGCCCGTCCTTGCCCTCCGGCAGAATGGCAGTGTAAATTTTCGTACCGTCCGTTTCACTGGACAGGTCAAGCAGGTTTTCTGCAAATTCCACCGTCTGCGTATTTGTCAGCGGCAGCTCCGCATAATAGTCCAAATAATTTCCGTCATTCTCGTATCGGATTAGCAGATTCCCGCCCAGGGAAGATTTGAACAGCTTATCGGAAATAGTGGTCATCGCCGTGGCATACTCCCCAGAGCTGCGGGTGATGTAATTGTTCGGGTCGGACACGGTGACCACGCCGGGCTTGATCTGCTGCTCTGCAGTCACCTGCGCATTGTGCTGTGACAGAATCCAGCGGAAGAAAAACTCCACCACATTCCCGCCTGCGGCGGCGGCCTTATAGGCAGCATCCCCCGCAAAGTCATCCGGGAAAATGAACGGTGGTATGATGCTGTCATTCAGCACCGCCATAATGCCCTCTGTTTCGATTTTGTGCGCCCCGTAGAAGTCTTTTATATCGCTGGTTATTCTTCCCCTATATATAGGAAAAGTGCCGTCCAGCAGCTCCACAAGGCCACTCATGCGGCGAAGATTGCTCAAATAGGGATGTTTTGCGTCCACCGTAAAGGACATTTCCCCGGCCTTGCTGACCGCCAGCTTCACAGAGGGGTTACGGACGATTAGTTTTTCATCCGCAAGGCGCGGGTCATACAGGATATAGTTTCTGTATTTGAGTTGATACATTACAGGCTTGCCTCCTGGTATGTAACTGTGATACTGCCGGTGCCGCTTGCAACTTTGGCTTTCAGAATGTTGTTTCCAGCCGCAAGACGGATAGCAGGCAAAATATGATCTCCCGCGCTGATGTTGATTGTGCTGCTGCCCCAAAGCAAGGTGGTGTCCTGGGCCACCGTGATAGTAGGGATAACCAGCCGGCGCTCGTTGGGTAGGGATAGCTGTTTGTAGGCCGTGCCAAGGTCAGAGAGGGAAACCTTGGTTTTTGCGTTCTTGTATTTCCACGGGTCGCAGTCAACCGTGACCGGGATAGTCTGCATCATTTTGACAAGCTCCACCTGCCCAACGGAGCACCGCCCACTGTAAAAATGGGCGGTGTCCTCGGGGAATGTTATTTTAACGCGCTTGCCGTGGACTTTGTTGCAGAAATCGGAAATCGTAGCAGGCCATGTCTTGCCGCTCACCGTGTCCACGCCGGTGAGCTTCAGTGTAATAGTGCGGTTCTTATAGGTGACTTCTCCGGTCAGCACTTCAGACGCATCCAGCAGGCCGTCCCGGCCCGGAACATCAATCATATTCGTTCGGACTTCCGGCAGAGAAATGGACTTACTTGCAAGCAGCAGGCCGTATTCTGCGTAGGTGTCTTTCCCGTCAAAAAATACTTTCCCTATCATACGGCCCTCGCCCTCCTTGCATTGATTTTGGCCAGTTCTTCGTCCATGCCTGGGGCAAGCAAACCGACAACCTGGCCACTGTCCATTATGACTTTCATATTTGCCAACATAGGTAAATACTGTTCAAGCAGCATTACAATTCTGCCGGATCCTCCGCTTGCTACGCCGTAAGATCCACTTGCATAGTTTCCGCTGCTATTTGCTCCTGCCGTAATGGATCCAGCAGAAAAACTCATGTCCCCCTCTATGTCTTTTTTCACAGACGCAAATTCATCGCTAAACCCTTCCCCCAATCCTTCGGCCATAAATCCGCCAATACCGGCAAATACCTTGGACGGGGAGTGGATGCCCAAAATGCGCTTTACGCCGCCAACAAGGCTGTTTACCTTGTCATTAAACCAGTTTTTGATGTTGTCCCACATTCCGGCAATGCCGTCTTTTAAGCCCTGCACGATGTTTCTACCGATGCTGCCCCAGTCATAATTTCGGATCGTGTCAGCAATAGCCGCGATAATGCGTGGGACGGCTGCAATCAGCTCCGGGATTGCTCCGACAATGCCGGTAATCAGCGATACAATGATTTGCGGTGCGGCAAGGATAATCTTATCAAGGTTATTAACAATGCCGTTGATAAACGCAATAATCAGTGTAGGGACTGCCGCCACCAATTCCGGGATGCACTGAATAATTCCGTCTATTAGCGCAAACAGAAAGTCAATGCCCATCTGGATAATGCTCGGCAGCTCTACAATGATTGCGGCAAGTAAGTTGCCAATAATCAGAGGTACTGCCGCGATAAGCTGCGGAATCGCGTCAATCAGGCCCTGCGCAAGCGTCATAATCAGCAGGATTGCCGTTTCAATAAGCTGCGTCAAAAAGTCCGGGCTTGTCAGCATTTGCACAATCGTCAGGGTCACTTGCACAATGCCGTCAATGAGCGTGGGCAGGTTTTCTATCAGGCCATTCGTAAGGAAGAAAAGAATGTCGATTGCTGCTTGCGTAATTGCAGGTAGGCTATCAATGATACCCTGTCCCAATGCGCCGACAAGTGCAACCGCCGCCTGCAAAAGCGCAGGAAGGTTGTCTGTGATGGTGGTAATGACCGTCGGGATAATCGTGGTAGATGCAGATGTGACCAACTGTGAAATGCCGCCCAAGATGACATTAATGCGCGGAATGATATTTTCGCCAACGGTAACAAGACTATCAACGAACTGCTCTGTAAGTGTCTTGAAATCTGCGTTATCGTCAGCAATGCCAACCAGCAGATTGCCCCATGCGGACTTCATGGATGAAACAGATCCTTGAATGGTGGTACTTGCTTCTTTTGCGGTAGTACCAAGCTGCTCCGAAACTTGACGACCTGTGCGCTCGTAAATGGCCGCTGCTTCTTCTGCTGTGCGGCCGGAAATTTCCATCTCACCTTGAATCACATGAATTGCATCAACAATATCTGCATAAGACGAAATATCATATTCGACACCGGAAAGTTTTGTTGCGTTCTCCAGCAGCCGTTCCATTTCCTCCTTTGTGCCGCCATAACCAAGTTTTAGGTTGTCCAGCATGGTATAATTTTGTTTTGCAAACCCCTGATAGGCGTTCTGGATAGATGCCATATCCGTGCCCATTTTATTTGCATTGTCAGACATATCCGTGATTGCAACATTAGCCGTGTCTGCCGCCGCTTTTGTATCACCGCCAAGCGATTGCAGCAAGGACGCAGAAAAACTTGTAACTGTGTCCATATATTCGTTAGCGGATAGACCAGCAGTCTTATATGCATTTGCTGCATATTCTTGAACTTTTGCAGAGCTATTCTTAAAAAGCGTATCAACACCGCCGACAAGTTGTTCATACTCAGCATAGTTGTTAAGCGCGTTTTTCGTAAGCACGGCAATGCCGGCAGCAGCCGCACCTACAGCTGCGGTGCCGACTTTAGCCGCAGTGGCAAGACCATTTTTGAATTTTCCTGATAATGTCTCCACATTTTTGCTTGCCTCGTCTTGCACAGATATTTTCACAAACAGATCAAGAAGATTCATGCGTTCACCTCGCTCTCTTTGTAAATTCTGAAAATTATTCGTGACATTCCATTGATAGTATGGCATGATATCGGCAAGGAGGGATTATTTATGATAAGTTTTAACAAAGATTCTGCGTGGGACTTAAAGCCGATTCCCGTTTCCGATGTGCGTGGTGAAGTGAATGGCTTGTTGATTGACGGGGAAGAAATCGCTGCCGCATTTAAGACCGTCCGCGACCAGCTGATTTTTACTAACAAGCGAGTCATATCGGTTGATGTACAGGGGATTACAGGAAAGCGCAAGTCCTTCAGCTCTATGCCCTATTCGAAAGTGCAGTTTTTCTCCGTGCAAACCCCGGGCTTTGCCGAAATCATCCCGGATAGCGAACTTGTTCTGACATTCTCCAATGGTTATGTCGCAAAGTTTGAGTTTAAGGGAGGCACAGACATCGGGAAAATCGGAAGAATGATTTCTGATTATGTCCTCAAGTAACGCATATTCGCCCGCCGCCCCGTGAAGGGGCGGCTTTTTTAACTTGTAACCCGCACCGATTGACAATATCGCTGGTGATTTCTTCACAGGAGCGATTGTCTATTTTGCTCACATCTATAATTTCAATATATCGCTTATCGATTGAAACGCCCGCGCATCGCTCGCATATTGCTTTAAGCAGGTCAGCAGAATAAATTCGATATGCTTTTTCTTCTGCATCCTGCTTATACCGCGCTACACAGTATGACAGAAATGGCTTTACTCTTTGGCTTCCCCGATATTCTCCTGCACAGAGCCGGACGGCGTTTCTGCCGTCTCGGTCTGCGCAGATGTAAAAAGGTCCGTAAAGGCATCGTCCGTCATAAGCTCAGTAACATCAACCAGCAACTTGGCAAGCGTCAGCCCAGAGGCATATTTTTTTGCAGGCACGCCTTCCACAGCCGCCAAAATTGCGATTAGATCTTTCTTGTGCCCACGCAAAAGCAGCGGAGCAGATTTCTTAACCCTTGCCAATACAAAGTCCTTTGCATTTACGCCATCCGGGAGTTTCTGACGTTGAAACAACGCTGCGGCTTCTTTGTCCTCGGCTATGTTGGCAATAGGATCGATAATGTCTGCGATAACATCAAACACTCGCTCCCCTTTAATTTTTGACAGTTTCATGGTGTTACGCCTCCGCCGTACCGGCCTTGATGTAGATTTCAAATGGCACAGTGTCCTGCGCGCTCATGGAGTAGTGGGCCGTATACTCAAACGCGAACTGCCCCTTCGCTTTGTCAGCTGTTTTCATTTGGAATCCGCCCGTAGAAAGCGCATTCAGCAGATGGATGGCGATAAAGCCTCCATTTGTTTCCCCGTTCATATCGGAGTAGTCACCCACAATCCAAAGGTCATCAAAGTCGGAATCCTTGAGATCGTTTCTCGGTGTGATCTTGGTGGCGTCTGCCGTACCGATATCCGCCGCCCCGCATAGGCTCTTAGCAATTGCAGTATCTGCATTTACAAATGTACCGCTGGCTTTTGCTTCCCAGCTGTCCACCATTTTCAGCTCCTTGGTATTCTTGGGGCAGTTGTCGATGTCCTCTCCATAGTCCTTATAGGTGGGCGTTGCGGTAAAGCTAATTCCGCCGGTCGTCGCGCCAATCTGCCCCGCCTCTCCGATGGCTCCGGTGGCCGGGGTAAAATCGGTGGTCAGAATACCGGCGTTGATTTGAAGTTTCTGGAATGCATCAGATGGAATTTTTGTGAATTTCATATTTTCTTCCTTTCATCAGTTTTGCGATAGGTATTCCACCGTGATGTTGAGATACCTTCGCTTGATGTTTTTATCGCTTTCGTCCGCGATGTTCTGACACCACGGGGAGCCACGCTTGATCCACATTGCTCCGCCGTCATAGGCGACCATACAGCCGCCCATGCCGATTGCGTCGCTGATTTCTTGCGCCTTTGCGTTGGGCATCGCTTCGCTCTCGGTGTAATACCAGAGGTTGACCGTCAGCGGGATCTCGCCGCTCTCCCATGATCCTGTGATAAGCTCATAGGTCAGCCACGGGAAAACCGCGTCATCTGGCACGTTGGAGGTTGGGTATGCCGGGAGGAACTGAGAAAACCACGCATGGAGCGCCTTATCTTTTGTCATTTCGGCAGCTCCTTCCGTTCGGCGGTGAAGAATTTCAATGCCTTAATAATTGCACCCGCAGACCTCGGCGCGGCCTTTTCCTCGGGATTCGAGGTCACGCGATAGGTAATCCCCGTTTCCGTATCGCGGAAATAATCGTTATACTCGATAGGGACGCTCTGATTGACCAGCGCGGAATATACCGAGGTCACGCCGTCTTTTTCCGCTTTGCGCGCCTCCATAGAGGTGTCAAGAGACTGGTAATTGAGGAACTCCGCGCCCTCTTCCCACGCGGTGATGTAGCCGCCCGCACCGTCAGGCGTGCGCTTTTTCTCCATCAGTCTGCACTTGTGTGCGAAATCGTCCAGTAAACTCACGGTTCCACCCCCTTGAGCTTTCGCCAGTCGTTTAACCGGCCTCTAAAAGCGTCCTGCCAGCCCGTCACAGCGCTTGTGCCAGCGTTTCCGCCGCTTGACTTGGTGTAACTGTACCCGCCGAAACTCTCGCTCGTGTAGGGGCTTAAAACGGCTTCACCGTTCTTTTTCTCCCACGCGGCAATGTCCTCCGAGAGGGTTACTACCGCTTTAGGGACCGCCAGCGCCCACACCGTCCCGGTGAAAGTCTCGTCTGTCAGGCCAACCGCTGGGTATTGGTGTAGTCCATCATTGAACACGGAGCCGCACACGCGGAAATACTGGTTATTTTGGAGAAAGGGCAGCGTAATGCTGCCATTCTCCACAGCAAACTCGCCCTCGTGGATCTTCACAAGGAACCAGTTGTTTAAGTGCTGTAAAACCTGTTCAAGCATCACGCTGCCCTCCTATTTAACCCGCGCCGGACACCGAAACGGTAGCAACGGCAATGCCGTCCAGATACTCAGCCCACAGCTTCATGCCCATGATGGCGTACATATCGCCAGTGGCGCGGCTGTAATCGCCGTCGACGTGAACGCCGATCAGGTTGGTTTCGCCCTTAACGGTGTAGTTCAGGCCAAGCTTGGCAAAGTCGCTGTCGCTCGGGTCCACATAGTAAAGATCGATGTTCTCCACGGGCAGAGCAATCACCTTCTTGGAGGCAATGTACTTCTCAGGCAGCAGGAACAGCGTGCGGTAGCCCATGAAGTTCTCCACGTAGTTGATGCCGAACATGGTCTGCACGGTGATCTCCTTGTCGCCAAGGTAATCGTAAGCGTCGATGATGTTGGCGAAGCCCACCACCTCAGTCACGTCCTTGTCGAGACCCGCAAACTTGTCCAGCACCTTGCCCTTAGCCATAGCCAGCGCGCGCTGCCAGGTCTTTTCCGTCAACACGGTGGGCGTTTCGGCCGGATTCTATTTCCATTACGACGGCGTGGGCCTGGGCCTGCAACAGATCCTGAAAGTATCGGTCAATCTGCAAAAAACCGTTTACCGTCCCAAAAAATAGACGCAAAGGCGGAAAAAAGTTGTAATTTTGTGAAAAATATACCTGCTATGGCAATCGCAACCAACGACACCAATACCAAGGAGAAAGCCGCGAACTTTCTCGAAGAGATCATTCAGGAGTCTATCGCCAAGGGCGACACGCGCGTACAGACCCGTTTCCCGCCCGAACCCAACGGCTACCTGCATATCGGCCACGCCAAGAGCATCTGCATCAACTTCGGCCTGGCCAAGAAATACGGCGGCAAGTGCAACCTGCGTTTCGACGACACCAACCCGGTGAAGGAGGACGTGGAGTACGTGGATTCGATCAAGCGCGACATCCGGTGGCTGGGTTTCGACTGGGCGTTGGAACGCTATGCGTCGGACTATTTCGACCAACTCTACGACTGGGCCGTCGTCCTGATCAAGAAAGGCTTGGCCTATGTCGATGACCAGACGCAGGAAGAGATCCGCCTCACGCGCGGCACGGTATCCGAGCCCGGCAAGGAGTCGCCCTGGCGCAACCGCTCGGTCGAGGAAAACCTCGACCTGTTCGAGCGGATGAAAAAGGGCGAGTTCGCCGACGGCGAGAAGGTGTTGCGAGCCAAAATCGACATGGCGCACCCGAACATGCTGTTCCGCGACCCGATCATGTACCGCATCCTGCACGCCGAGCATCACCGCACGGGTAACAAATGGTGCATCTATCCGATGTACGACTATGCGCATGGCCAGTGCGATTCAATCGAACGGATCACCCACTCGATCTGCACCCTCGAATTCGACGTGCACCGTCCGCTCTACGACTGGTTCATCCAAGCGCTCGACATCTACCCCTCGCACCAGTACGAATTCGCCCGTCTGAACCTCACCTATACGATGATGTCCAAGCGCCGTCTTCTGAAACTCGTGCAGGAGGGCGCCGTGATGGGCTGGGACGATCCCCGCATGCCGACCATCTGCGCCCTGCGCCGCAAGGGTTATACGCCGGCTTCGGTGCGCAACTTCGCCGAAATGGTCGGCGTAGCCAAGCGCGACAACGTGATCGACCTGGGCAAGCTGGAGTTCTGCGTGCGCGAAGACCTGAACAAGGTCGCCGAACGCCGCATGGCGGTACTCAACCCGCTGAAAGTCGTCATCACCAACTACCCCGAAGGCAAAACCGAGCTTTTCACGGCGATCAATAATCCCGAAGACGAAAACGCCGGCACGCGCCAGGTGCCTTTCTCGCGCGAGATCTATATCGAACGCGACGACTTCATGGAGGTCCCGCCCAAGAAATACTACCGCCTGAGTCCCGGTACGGAGGTGCGCCTGCGCTACTCCTACCTGATCCGATGCGAAGAGGTCGTCAAGGATGCAGAAGGCAACATCACGGAGCTTCGCTGCACGTACGACCCGGAGTCGGGCAACGGTTCGTCGAGCGACGGCCGCCGCGTGAAAGGCGTGATCCACTGGGTATCGGCGGCCGATGCGATCGAAGCCGAAATCCGGCTCTTCAACCCGCTTTTCACGACCGAAGATCCCGACGACGTGGCCGAAGGCGGCAGTTGGGAGGACAATCTCAACCCCGATTCGATGATCGTCACCCGAGGCTATCTGGAACCGTCGCTTGGGGAGGCTCCCATCGGGCAGCCGTTCCAGTTCGAGCGCGTAGGGTATTTCTGCGCCGACACGGACTCCAAGCCCGGACACCCGGTATTCAACCGCACGGTGACCCTCAAGGATTCGTGGGCCAAGATCAACAAATAGATATTTCTTCTACGGTAAAATGAAAAAGCCGGAGCTATCGAAGCTCCGGCTTTTCGATTGATAAATCGTGTTTTCAATATTCGCCGTAAACTCCATATCGGACATTCACGGAAAATTTCCGACGCCCTGTCGTTGCTGTATTCAGGAGTAAAATATATCTTACATTTTAAAATACAGAGGGGTTCTAATTTCCTTCATACTCCAATCGATACCTTTGGCCCAATAGTCCTTATGCGTCGCTTTCAACACAAAGCCTTGCTTCTGATAGAACTTATAAACCAACTGCGAAGTTCTGACGGTTATCTTGCGGACACGATCAATTGATTTCAACTTGTCGATTCTATATTCGAGCAGTTGCTTCCCAAGCGATTTTCCCTGATAATCGGGATGTATGATGTCCCAACTTATTTTGCCGACGGTTTTATCATCGGCAAAATTTATTCCGCCGCAACCAACGATCCTGTCATTCGTGACCAGCACATAATACAACTCTATTTCTCGATCCAGATAATCACTCAAATCAATTTCTTCTTCCGCCGCAAAATATTCTGGTGTATTCCGCCGGATCAATTCCATCACATCATCCTTGTCTGTCGTCCGATATTCCCTTATCGTAACCATTTCTCCGTTTTCCCTCTCAACACTCTATTTACCGCCCGCATAAGAGGAATACACTTCCCGGCAACGCAACGATCGTTATTTCTTCCGGGCGATCGTTCGAAACGGCAGGGCCAGCACCCCGAAGAACGCTTCGCCGAAGATACCGCCCGACATCTTGGAGGTTCCTTCGGTCCGGTCGGCAAAGATGATCGGCACCTCGCCGATGCGGAATCCCATCTTCCAGGCCGTATATTTCATCTCGATCTGGAATCCGTACCCCACCATCTCGATCCGGTCGAAATCGATCGCCGCAAGGACTTCCCGCTTATAGCCGACGAATCCGGCCGTCGCATCGCAGACGGGCATCCCCGTCACGATCCGCACATACCGCGAGGCGCAATAGGACATCAACAGCCGCGACATAGGCCAGTTCACCACCGTCACTCCTTTCGAATACCGCGAACCGACGGCGACATCCGCTCCGGCCTCCAATTCGGCGGTAAGCCGCAGCAGATCGTCGGGATTATGCGAAAAATCGCAGTCCATTTCGAACACGGCATCGTACGGGCGAGCCAGCGCCCAGCGGAATCCCTCGATATAGGCAGTGCCCAACCCCAGTTTTCCCGAGCGTTCCAACAGAAACAGACGATCCGGAAACTCCGCCTGCCGCTCCTTGACGATCGCTCCCGTTCCATCGGGCGAGCCGTCGTCCACCACGAGCAAATGGTAACCGCCCTCGAGCGACATCACCTTCGAGATCATCTTCGAAATATTCTCCCGCTCGTTATAAGTAGGTATGACAACCAATTTTTCCATCCAAATACTTTCTTCAGGGTAATTATGTATTTCAGCGTACCTTTATCCGACAGTCACAGCTCCGAATCCGGCAGCCGCTTATTTGCGATTCGCAGCCGCATTTATAATTCTGCCTCTCCGGATCTCCTCTCGGAGAGGACTTGGGCCGCTACACACCCCCAAAGGTACACAAAAGTATATTATCGCCAGCTTAAATCGCCCCCGTCCGAACATCGACACATAAGGCAGCGGTCGCATTCGAATCGGCGAGCCTTTACAGCAACTTGCCGAACCGTCTGCGACCTAATAAATAACGCAGAACGATCGACCCGCAGTATATGCCCC
>OGWU01000865.1_pt1 | contig 19021 bp, 19 predicted proteins | sample 1576071 | NCBI WGS metagenome assembly OGWU01 (sample SAMEA3541582, study PRJEB24748) | human gut metagenome | biome: human gut; feature: human-associated habitat; material: faeces | place: China | collected 2012
GAACCAGGAACTTCTTACCTCTGGGGACTTCGTAGCTGTAGCGCGCTTCTGCTTCCGGTGCGAGCAGCGTGATCTCTCGCTGTAACGCTTCCTCCATCTGCGCTTTCACAGCTTCGCGGTTGGTTGCTTCGCGCAGCGCCGAAGTCGCGCTGATACGACGCACGTCGACGTCGTTTTCGCGCGCTTCAGCAAGCAGCGACTGCACTGCTTCGATCGTGCGCGCCACCGCTGCTTCTTCCAGCGCGCCAGTCGCTGTCGCATTTTCAGCGAAACGGCTGTAGCGCAGCCGCTCCTCCGGCAGCGTGCCGTAATGCGGCGCGCCTTCCAGCCAGGCCATGCGCACGCTATTCGAACCAATATCAATGATCCCGGTTTTCATATCGATCCTTCCTCTCAGATTTTGAAAATAGAAAACAGAGCCGTTGTCAATCAACGGCTCTGTGTCTGTCATCCATTAATAGCGATTGCCACTGCGGCGTTTCGCATTCATATTTTTGTTGAAGGATGCCAGCTTTTCGTCGCTGTCCTTCATAAAACGTGCAATTTTATCTTCAAAGCTTGGTGAAGGTTTCTGAGGTTTCTTGCGTTCCTTTGCCTGCTTGATAGAAAGCCCGATCTTTCCATTGTCGTTGATATTGAGGATCTTAACCTTAACCTCGTCATTCACAGTGAGATGATCGTGAATGTCTTTCACAAAGGTATCAGCGATCTCAGAAATATGCACCAATCCGGTCTCTCCGGTCTCCAGTTCGACAAACGCGCCGAAATTCGTGATCCCGGTCACTTTGCCCGATAAAATTTGCCCTACAGTATTGGACATGCGCTTGCTAGCCTCCCGTGTTTTTTCAAAATTTTTCATCTGGTTTCATTATACCGATGGATAGAAACCTCTGTCAAGTGGCAAACGGCGCAATTACTCTGCCGGCTCGGCATTTTCATCCGTCGTCTGCTGTCCATCGTCTGACTGTCCGTCTTCGTCATCCGACTGCTGGTCGCCGCTGTTTTCCCGCTGCGTCAGCAGGATTTCCCCCGGCTTGACCATTTTCAGATCTTCGCGCGCAGTTTTTTCCACGGCTTCTTTGGTCTGCATATAGGACACCTCGTTTTCGAGGTCACTTTGCTCCGTCTGTGCCACCTGAGTCTGTGCCACGATGGTATTTTGCTGCGCCTTCAGATCGATGATCGAGAAGCAGCCGTTCATAAAAGTCATGCCGGCGTAGATCAGGATGATGAAAACGGCGATCTGCGTCCAGCTCCATTTTTTCTCTTCTTCCTGAAGAATGGCTGGCTGCTCCTTGCTCTGCTTTTTCATCTGCAGACGCGACGTGAGCTTATGGTCTTTGTTGTTCGCCATTGACGCACTCCTTTCCGCTCTCCGATGTTCACAGTGTCTTCTATTATACGGCTTTCACCGCTGCGGCGCAAGAGCTGCTTCAGCGCAGCACCTCGTAGAGGCTGTCGGCCTCTTTTGCAGGCACCGTCTCACGCACTTCTTTGATGCGCGCGCGGAAAATTTTCTCGCCAAACTGGATCTCGATCTCATCGCCAGCCGCGACGTCGGTCCCCGCTTTTGCCACGCGGCCGTTGATCTTGACCTTGCCGCCGTCGCAAACTTCCTTGGCGACGGTGCGGCGTTTGATAATGCGGCTCACCTTGAGAAATTTATCGATGCGCATGGTTGCCTCCTTCTCGTCTGAAAAAGTCTATGCAGTCATAAAAAATGAACCCTAAGCTGCCAACCGAGGCTACAGCTTAGGGCCATGAGTAAAATTTCGATATTGATTATTTACCGACAACAGCATCCTTAAGACCTTTACCTGCCTTGAATGCAGGAACTTTGGTTGCAGGAATGGTGATAGGCTGCTTGGTCTGTGGGTTCTGGCCCTGACGTTCTTTACGTTCTCTAACTTCGAAGGTACCAAAGCCAACGAGCTGAACTTTTTCGCCGGAAACGAGGGTTGCAGTGATAGAATCAAAAACTGCATTTACAGCTTTTTCGGCGTCCTTCTTGGTCAGGCCGGACTTTTCAGCAACACTTGCAACTAATTCGGATTTATTCAATGAAATTTCCTCCCTAATTGTTTGTTTGATGTTTGATTGATGACTCCATAGCTTGCTTGAATTTTACCACAAACCCATGAGCATGAAAAGCGGGAAATCGCTTTCTTAACAAGTTTTTTGCGGTTTTGTGGGCAATTTAACGCGTTTTTATCATTTTTGGGTGTTTCCCAGCATTTTTTCAAGCTTTTCAGCCAGCGCCTGACCGCTGAATTCCAGCTCGCGCTCCTCGGCTGCTGCCTGAAAAGCCGCCGCGAGCAGTGTGCGTTCTGTCGCGTCAGCGCAAAGCGCCAGCATCTCTTCTTCAGAAACGCCGCGCTTTCTGAGCTTGGCAGTGAGTTTTGCGAGCTTGAGCGTCACCGGGAGCACCGCTGGCAGCGTCTGCGGCTGATGGGTGGCAGCTTTTTCTGCGCGCTTGATGCTCTCCCAGTCCTGCGGTGCGTCGTTTGTATCCGGCGCAAAAATGTGCGGATGGCGGCGGCGCATTTTTTCAGCAACGCCGTCGATCACCGCCTGCAGATCGAACGCGCCTTCTTCCTCAGCGAGCGCTGCGTGGAAGACGACCTGATAGAGCACATCACCGAGCTCCTCACGGAGATTTTCTGCGTCCTTGCGATCGATGGCGTCACAAACCTCGTAAGCTTCTTCGATCATATGCTTGCGCATGCTCGCATGCGTCTGCGCCCGATCCCAGGGACAGCCGCCCGGCGCCAGCAGCCGCTCCACCACTTCCACCAACGGCGAAAGTTCTGCGTTTGTCATGAGCCTCCTCCTTTCAACGAAAAAAGCGCTTCCGAAGAAACGCTTTGTCATTCAGTATCATTTGCCGCCCCATTTGCGCGCCAGTTTTGGCCCGATCTTTGGGAATTTCTCCAGCGTATCGCGGTCGATGCCGCCGATCACGAAGAGCACGGCAAAATAAACGATCACACCGACGACCACGCCGCAGGCTGTCGCGAGAAATGCACTGCCGCCAAGCGCGAGCTTGACGAGCGTCACGCAGACAGCCATAGCCAGCGTCGAAACAACAGGCTTAACGATGAGCTGCTTCAGCGAGAACCATTTCCAGCCGACGATGCGCCCAACCTGGTAGAGGTTGTGGAGCGCGGCCACCGCAAAAGCGATGACAGTTGCCAGCGCCGCCATGCGAATGTCTGCGCCAGCGCGCGTCAGGAGCACATAGTTGAGACCTATCTTGAGTAGCGCACCGATGATCAGGCTGGCCATTGGAATATAGACATGGCCCAGGCCCTGCAGTGCACCGCTGGACACCTGATAAACGCCGATGCCGACCACGGCGAACGCGACATAGGAAAGCGCCGCGCCGGATGCTGCGTTGTTGTAGAGCAGAGCGCAGATCGGCGTGCCCAGCGTCGCCAGCCCGGCAGCAGCTGGGAGCATGATGATCACTGTAAGCAGGATCGAAGTGCGGACATTGTGCTGCACGCCGTCGCCATCCTTCAATTCATACAGGTTGGCGATGGTCGGCACCAGGCTCGAAGAGATCGCCGAAGTGATGATGAAAAGCAGATTGATGATCGGCATCGCGTAGCTGGCGAGATAGCCGTATTGCACGAGCGCTTCAGCGTGGGCCATGCCGCTGGCTTCCAGGCAGCCAATGTCCATCGTGGAATCAATGAACTGGGTGATCGAAAGCACGAGCGCGCCGATGGAGATTGGGATCGCATAGATCACGAGCTGCTTAAGCATCGCGGCTGTGGATTCGCGCTCCTCCGGCGTCACGATATTGGCCGGATGGTTGCTTCTATAATAATGAGCGAAGTAGATCGCCAGGAAGGTAAACCCGATGATCGTGCCCACCGCCGAGCCAAAGCTTGCGCCAGCGACGATCGTTGGCAGCGCCTGGCCAGCGAGCAGGAAGAGCGCGATGAAGATGACGCCGACGCGGAAAAACTGCTCCAGAATCTGAGAGATCGCCGTCGGTACCATCTGCTGGTGCCCCTGGAAATAACCACGGAGCACCGCCATCAGGCAGCTGAAAAGCATCGCCGGTGAGAGCGTTCGCAGGCTGAGCGCCGCTGCCGGTTCGTTGAACACGGTGCGCGCAATCCAGTCTGCCTGGGTGAATACGAAGAGCGCCACCACGATGCCGATCGCTGCCAGCATCATAAACGCAGCCTTGAGCAGGCGCACACTCTCACCGTGCTCCCCGCGCTCCTCATAAACAGCCACCATTTTCGACACCGCCAGCGGGATCCCCGCAGTGGACAATGCGAAGAGCAGCGAATAAAGCGAATAGGACAGGCCGTAGAGCGCTGCCCCTTCTTCGCCGACAATGCGGTTGAACGGGATACGATAGAGCGCGCCCAGCATTCTCCCAAGCACACCGGCTATGGTGAGGATGAGCGCGCCCTTAAAGAACGATTTTTGTTTTGTTGTCATGCGCGGTCTCTCGGCTTAAAGCACGTGCTCGCGGATGATGGTCTGTTCGCGACCAGGACCAACGGCAACGATCTTCACAGGCACACCGGTGAGCGCTTCCACGCGGCCAACGAACGCCTGCGCTGCTTCTGGCAGCTCGTCGAACGTTGTGCAGCTCGTGGTGTCACACTGCCAGCCTGGGACCGTTTCGTAGATCGGCTCGACCTGTTCCAGATCTTCGAGGCGACCAGGGAAATATGGGATCTCCTCGCCGCGCAGCTTGTAGCCAGTGCAGATCTTGATCTCTGGCAAGGTGTCCAGGATATCCAGCTTCATCAGCGCCAGACCAGTGATGCCGTTGAGACGGATCGCATAGTTGACGATCGCCAGATCCATCCAGCCGCAGCGACGCGCACGTCCGGTGACGGTGCCATATTCATGGCCGCGCTGCTGCATTTCTTCGCCAACGGCGTCGTTGAGCTCCGTTGGGAATGGACCAGCGCCAACGCGGGTCGTGTAGCTCTTGATGATGCCCAGCACCTCATTGATATGCTGTGGACCAACACCAGCGCCTACACAGGCAGCGCCAGAGTTTGGATTGGACGAGGTGACGAATGGATACGTCCCGTGGTCGATATCCAAAAGCGTTCCCTGCGCACCTTCGAAGCAGACCTTCTTGCCAGCTTTCAGCGCCTCGTCCAGCAGATAGGACGTATCGCAGATCTGATCCTTGATTTGCTCCGCCAGCGCCAGATATTCGTCAGCGATGGCATCCGCGTCGAACGGTTCTACGCCGTAGAGCTTCGTCAGCAGATTGTTTTTCAGCGCCACAGCGTTTGCCAGACGTGCGCGGAAATAGTCAGGATCCACCACATCGCCCATGCGCAGGCCCGTGCGCGCGCATTTATCCATGTAGCAAGGGCCGATGCCGTTTTTCGTGGTGCCGATCTTGGCGTCGCCCTTTGCCATTTCCTCGCATTCATCCTGCTTGATGTGATAAGGCATGATCAGATGGCAGCGATCGCTGATGCGCAGGCGGCTCACGTCCACGCCTTTTGCCTTCAGGTATTCCATTTCTTTAATGAGCACCTTGAGATCGACCACGACACCGTTGCCGATGACACAGGTTGCATGGCCGGAGATGATCCCCGATGGGATCAGGCGCAGCTTAAATTCTTCGCCATTGACCACAACCGTGTGGCCAGCGTTGTTGCCGCCCTGGTAACGCACAACATAATCCGCGCGCTCTGCGAGGTAGTCGGTGATCTTCCCTTTCCCTTCGTCGCCCCACTGTGCGCCTAACAATACCAATCCTGGCATAGTTCTTCACCTCAAATATAATAAGTTTTTGTCATTCAACAGAGAGTGAGCGTCCCGTCTGGAGACGCATGTGCGCATTCACACACGATTATATGTTACCATATTCCACCACCCCGGTCAACGCACGACGGCTGTTATCATTAAATCAAAACACGCGCCTGGCAGAGTCGCCAAGCGCGCAAGCGAACACAATTATTTTTCACGGAGAATGATCCACTGACCCTTACGATTATTTCCTGACCGTCGAATGATTTTTTCTTCCTGCAACCTTGCCATCATTCTTTTTACAGTAATCAACGAAACGCCCAGTTGCTCGCTGTATCTTTTTTGCGTTGCCTCCGGTTCTTGCTCAATCAATAACATCAACCGTTCTATTACTTTATCATTTGTCACACGATCAGTGTCACATTTCTCACCATTAGTATCATAATTGGCATCAATGGTATCTTCATCAGCTTCGCTGATACCATTGATACTATTGACACCAATCTTCCTGCGATACACATTGATGCGCAGATCCACATCGCCGCCGATGAATTCCGGCGCGCGCAATCCGGCCGCCATCACTTGGCTGGTAATGCGCGGAATACCACTGCCCCAGTGTTCGATCAGATTCATATAAGAAAACGCATAGGCCAGCGCTTCGTTACGGATTTTCGAGTAGCCCTCCTGCATACGCCCAAGCGTCTGCCCCATCGGCAATTTTCCTGGCGAGGTAACTTCCAAACGATCGTCGTAGATCGCCACCTGAATCGCACCGTGATCCAGATAACTGCGATGCACCGCCGCATTGATGATCAGCTCACGAATTGCCTCCGGCGGAATCTCGTACACATCCTGTCGATACAGGCCATCAAATTCTGCACCCAGATGAATATTGCGCAAAACAAATTGATACGCCTGCTCAATCTGCTCCCAGATCGGGCCGCCATATTCCCGCCGGTCCACAAAAACCGCACGCGTTTTTCCCTTGAACACACCGCATTGGATCATCGCCGGTGGCACCGCTGCGTTCCCGGTGAGAATCGCATAGGCATTTGTCGCTAATGCCATACCATCTTTTTCTGCCAAAATCCCCCAGCTCAAGAGCTGCCCGCGCCCAACATTTTTGATCGCTGCCCGCTGCTCGTCGCTGCGCGCATTGCGTCGCGCTTCTTCCTGCATCGCCCGACAAAGCGCATCAATGTCGTCTTCCGACACCGTCAGCCCCGAACAGATTGCCTGATCAAAGCTGCGGTTACTCCCTTCAAAGAGCAGCTCTCTGACCATGTAGCGATCCGCCGGACGCGTCGTGCCCGCCACGCGAATGTATACACCGCCATTCAACCCCAGCGATTTGATAAAATACGGCCGCTGACCGCCCGGCAGCACATCTACCACGATCACTGTCTTGCCAGCGATCGTCTGCAGCATGATATCCGGCACGATTGCTGGCTCGCAGCTGTCAGAAATAGCATTGGCGATCGCATCCATCATCTTAAAAACGTCCGCTTCATCCACGCCAACAATTTCCCGCGTACCGTCCGCCACGCCAAACACCAACCTGCCGCCAAAGCCATTGGCGAAGGCCACCACCGTCTTCATATAGTTCAAACTTTTCTCCGGCACGCGCGCCTTATATTCTACGTTCACCGATTCACCGTTTAAAATTTCTGCAACAGACATACACTCACCTCCACAAATCAATCTTGTATTAAGCATACCACATTCCGCCATACCCTCACAACGAAAATTCACCAAGCAATCTTTTCGCCGCCGTGCTTGCGCGAGAGAAATGGCAGTTCGCTGAATAAATTCCCGCGCACGCAAAAACGCTCCACGCATAGTGCGTGGAGCGCGCGGGTTCAGAGCCCAGCCTGCTCGATGCCGCTGAAGAGATAGCCCATGTGGGCGGTGGAGTTCAGCAGCACGATGCGCCAGGTTCCTTCATTATATTCGAGGACGTTGATGCAGGTGTTGTCCTGCTTGACCTGCCAAAAATGGTCCATGCCGATGCCCATCAGGTCACAAATAATCGCTTTATTGACGGCGTCGTGGGCAGCGACGAGGATGGTTTCGTCGGGATATTTTTCCACGTATTCGTCAAACGCTGCGCGCACGCGGCGGCGCACGTCGTCGAGATTTTCACCGCCGTCGGGCATCTGCACGAGATGCGGCTGGCTGTGCCAGCGGGCAAAATCTTCCGGATACGCTTCTGCGATCTCGCTGGCGAGACGCCCTTCCCAGCTGCCGTGGTTGATCTCAGAGAGACGCTCGTCGACGCTGACGCTGAGATCGTGGAGATCAGCACAAAACTGACAGGTTTTGAAGGAGCGCTGAAGCGGGCTGGAAATGGCGCGGTCGAGAGGAATATTTTTGAGCCCTTCTGCGAGCAGACGGCCCTGTTCCAATCCGCGCTCAGAGAGCGGCGTATCTTCCTGGCCCTGGTAGCGGCCTTCGACGTTCCAGGTGGTTTCGCCGTGGCGAACGAGGATGATTCTTGTCATAGCGCCTCCTCTTATTCTTCGCAGTGGATGAGCTTGACATCGAGGATGCCTTCGATGCCGGAGATCTGCAGCAGGATATCGTATGGAATGTCTTCGCTGACAGCGACGGCCATGATGTTCGTGCCAGATTCAGTGGTGTTGCCAACCTGCATGCCGTTGATGTTGATCTGCGCCTTGCCGAGGATGGTGGCGATCTGACCGATCATGTTTGGCTGGTCAACGTGTGGCACGAGAAGGAGATAGCCTTCCGGCGTGAAGTCGACGCGGTACTGGTCGATCTGCACGATCTTTGGCAACTTGCCGTCGAAGAGGGTGCCGGCGATCTCGTGCTCACCGTTGGAGGTTTTGATGCGCGCAGTGATGGCGGTGGTGTAGTAGCCGCTCTTGTGGCTCTTGGATTCTTTCACGTCGATGTTGCGTTTTTTGGCGAGCCCTGGTGCGTTGACATAGTTGACACTGTCCTGCAGGATCGGATTCAGCAGACCTTTAAGGAAAGCGGTGGAGAGATGCTGGGTTTCCGTGCCAGAAAGCTCGCCGCTGTATTCGATCTCCACTTCCTTGACAGGGCCGTTGGCGAGATAAATGGCGATGGTGCCCATGCGTTCAGCGAGGCCAAAATATGGCTGGATGACGGCAGCGACGCTCTTAGGAATTGGCGCCATGTTGACGGCATTCATGACTGGTTTGCCGCTGAGCGCATCGATGACGCCGTAAGCAACGTCGACGGCGACGCCTTCCTGAGCTTCAACGGTGGAAGCACCGAGGTGCGAGGTCTGGACAACGTTGAACATGCCGAGGTATGGGTTATTGTCGAGGGTGAGCGGCTCGTTTGGATAAACGTCGATGGCAGCGCCGGCAACTTTTCCGCTCTTGATGGCTTCAGCGATGGCGATGTTGTCAAAGCATTCACCGCGGGCGCAGTTGACGAGATGAACGCCGTCCTTCATTTTCGCGATGGCGTCGGCATCGATCATGTCGCGGGTTTCTTTGGTGAGCGGCGTGTGGATGGTGATGTAGTCAGATTTCGCGAGCAGCGTGTCGAAATCGACGAGCTCGATGCCGATCTGGTGCGCGCGTTCTTCTGTGATGTATGGGTCGTAACCGATGACGTTCATTTCAAACGCCTGCATGCGCTTGGCCACACGGCTACCGACACGACCAACACCGATGACGCCCAGCGTGCGTCCCTGCAGCTGAATGCCGGTGAAGCTCTTGCGGTCCCACTTGCCTTCCTGGATGGACTGGTGCGCCTGTGGAATGTGGCGGGTGACAGCGAGCATCATGCCGATGGTATGCTCAACGGCTGCGATGGTGTTGCCTTCCGGCGCGTTGCAGACGACGATGCCGCGAGCAGTCGCTGCCGGAATGTTGATGTTGTCAACGCCGACGCCAGCACGGCCGATGACCTTGAGATTGTGCGCAGCGGCGATGACTTCTTCAGTCACCTGCGTCTGGCTGCGGGTGACAAGGCCATCGTACTCGCCGATGCAGGCGAGGAGTTCTTCCGGCGGCATGTTGGTCTTAACATCGACATCGAAGTGTTCACGCAGAATGGCGACGCCTTTTTCGCTGACGTCATCGCTAACTAAAATTCTCATAATGGGTTCCTCCTGTTTATTTACTCATGATCTTTTTGATACTGTTTCATATAATCCGCCAGCGCCTGGCAAGCTTCCAGCGGCACAGCGTTATAGGCCGACGCACGGCAGCCGCCGACGGAGCGGTGACCGCCCAAACCAACGAAGCCCAGTTCTTTGCTGTGGGCGATGAAATCTTTTTCCATTTCCGGCGTCTGCAGATTGAACGTGATGTTCATCTTGCTGCGGTAAGGTTTTTCCGCATGGCCGATGTAGAAGCCGTCAGATTTGTCGATCGCGTCGTAGATGAGCGCCGCTTTTTCCGCGTTGCGCGCCTGGATCACATCGACACCGCCCTGGTTCTGTATCCAGTGCAGCGTTTTGTTCACCATATAGATGGCGAAGACCGGCGGCGTGTTGTAGAGGCTGTCTTTATCGGCGAACGTCTGGTATTTGAGCATTGTCGGCAGATTCGTGCGCGCTGTGGCGAGAAAATCTTTTTTCACAATAGCGATCGTGACGCCGGCAGGGCCGAGATTTTTCTGCGCCCCAGCATAGATCAGATCAAAATCCGCCACATTCACACGGCGCGAGAGAATATCGCTGGACATATCGCAGACGACTGGCACATCGAAGTGTGGAAACTCCTGATACTCCGTGCCGTAAATCGTATTGTTCGCCGTCAGATGTACGTAAGACGTATCCGGCAGGATCGTAAATTCCTGTGGAATGTAGCTGTGGTTTTTATCCGCGCTCGACGCAGCCTCGTAAGCTTCGCCAAAAAACTGCGCTTCCTTCAGCGCCTTGCCAGCCCAGACGCCAGTGTTCACATAAGCAGCGCGCGCTTTCGTGAAAAAGTTCGCCGCCACCATCAGGAACTGCGTGCTGCCGCCGCCCTGACAGAAAAGCACCTCATAATCCTCAGGAATTTCCATCAGTTCTCGCAAGAGCGCCTTCGTTTCCTGATGCAGCGCCGAGTACTCCGCACTGCGGTGGCTGATCTCAATAACACTCATGCCCGTGTTCTGAAAATCCAGAAACTCAGCCTGCGCCTCCTTCAGCACCTCCAGCGGCATCGCTGAAGGGCCAGCGTTAAAATTGTATGCTCTATCCATGCTTGCAGCACTCCTTTCCTTTTCCTGCAAGAGCCGTGGCGGAAATAAAAAAGCCCGCCCCATCTCTGGGGCGAGCTGAAATCTCGCGGTACCACCCAAATTGTGCCAAAATGGCCAACTCTTGCGCGCTGTATCGGGCGCTCCCGCCGGATTCGTCATCCAGTCGCTCCAGAGCGGAAAGATAAGTCCGGCTGCTGCCTCACACCGACCGGCAGCTCTCTGCGTAAACGTTTGACCTATCGCTTCTCCTTCATCGCGTTGACTGTACATATTGGATTAAATTCATTATAACACGGAATAATGCGCCGTCAAGCGCTATTTGAACAATCAAATTTATTTTTCGCTCGTGGACATCTACCCACCAAGGACACACGCGCTCATACATCCTCGCCCAGACGGAACGCCTCCATCATTTTCGCCGTCATGCTGATGCTCGCATCGCTCTCCGGCATTTCTTCGCGCGAAAGCCAGACAGCCTCCGACAGCTCTCGCTGCTCCAGCTGGATCCCCGGCTTGCTGTCGAGATCCGCGAAAAATCCCACCAACAGCGTCTGTGAAAATCCCCACGGCTGATTCGTGTAATAGCGGATGTTTTTGACATTCAGCCCAACCTCTTCCATCACCTCACGGCGCAGCGCCTCCTCCAGCGTTTCACCAATCTCCACATAGCCAGCCACCAGCGCATAGCCACCGCGCCGCGCACCAGCATAGCGTGAGACCAGAAGCCGATCGCCATCGAGGATGCCCACAATGATCGCCACCGCAATGTTCGGATAGACCACACGCCCGCAATTTGGACAGACCAGAGCCCGCTCATCATGCGCATGCTCCAACGCCGTCGCACAACGACCGCAGAAGCGATTGTTCTCGTACCACATCGCCAGATGATAGCCCGTCATCCCACCAAACGCCAGCCACCGCGGCAGAACGCGCCGCATCGTCCGCAAACTCTCATAATGCAGCGCACCCTCTTCCGGCAGCATCTCCTCCGACCAAAAGAACTTCACCCCCGAAATGCTGAACAAATACCGCAGCACCTCCGGATTTTCCAGCTCCACATCTTTCAAACGCGCAAGCGACTCTCCACAAAAGAGCACCGCCCCATCGCCAAACACCAGCACTACATCCGTTTCCCGCGGCACCGCATCCGCCACATACTGCCGACAAAAATCCTTCTCGCCAATCTCATGCAGCATCTCCAAACCTCCTCCATTGTCAAACTATTCTGCCCCCATTGTACCGCGAAGCGCCGCGTGCGGCAACCCACTCGCGCAACAAAAAAACGGCAGCCCTCGCCACCGCTGTCACTCATAGTTCGTCCACAAAATGCTTCGCATCTTCCAGCGACATCCCCGTCGCCTCGCGAACCATCTTCACCGCTTCCACAACCTTACCATCTTCTTTCAGCGCGCGCACCTGCGCCTTCACCTCGTCCGTCACATACCAGGCCGACAAATCCTCATGCCCCGTCGCCTGCGCCAGCGCGTTCAGCTGCACCTGCAGCGCCCGCACCTGCTTTTTCAGCGACGAGATCTCCACGGAAGTCAGCACCGCCATAACCATGACGATCATATACATCATGTATTCCATTTTTCGTCTCCTTCTTTCACAAGCAATACAACCTGATTTTTCTAAGCGCACTTTGAAACCGCACCAGATCCGCCATTTTGAATGGTCGTCCATGACCTGGATAAAGCACGGCTGCACCACTTGTAATCAATGTCTCCCAGGAATGTGCAAAATCCTCCACATTTTCAATCCAAATTGTCACACGTCGCAGACTTGGCAACCCATTCATCGCCGCATCGCCACAAAATACAAGGTCATCAACCATGAGTGACAGAGAATCTGCAGTGTGGCCAGGCGTTTCCAAGATGCGTCCAGAAACCAAAGCCTCAGCCTCTGACATATGTTGTTTTTCTGCAAGTACAAAGCGCTCTAAAAATTGCCACTCCAACGTCGGAAAACGATGCTCTCCCTTTCCAGCCAGCTTCATAACCTGACAAAACATCCACGCTAATATACTGCTACAGCCGCCGTCAAAAGGATTCTGTCCCCTCAAAAGCACCGCCAACGATTTCTCACTTGCCACCACCTTCACATGTGGATATCTCGTCAACCACGCATTCAAAAATCCCGCATGGTCGTCATGCGCATGCGTCAAAAAGATCACCTTCACCTCTTCCGGCAAAATCCCCACACGCTTCATCCGATGAATCACACGAGCCATACTCTCAGGATAGCCCGTATCTACCATTACCCAGCCATCCGAAACAGCATATAACCAGGTATTCATTACACGACTGCCAACATTTATAATTTTCATTTGCATCCACCGCCTTTCAACACTCATCCAAATACGCCTGTAGTTTCTCTGCAAACAATCCAATATGCAGCCCATTCATAAATGAGTGGTGCGCCTGCACCGACATCTGACTAAACTTTTCCACAGCATACCACAAGCCGGCAGCGCGCGCAACGAAAAAGACGCAGCGCCAAACGGCCACTGCGTCCTTTTGAAAATTTTTACTTAGATAAATGCTACACAAGCCAATCCATAGCCCAATGTGATTAACGACACAAACCATACAAGTAACACTGGCACGACAAATTTTACGCTCTTTTTGTACGGCGTGTATTCGCAGGAATACATCATCCCGGCATTTGGGCAAGCCGCTGGCGTAGCGTACGCGATGAACTGCGCCGCTCCGATCAACACAGTGACCAACGCCCAGGAATTCAGCCCGTAGCTCGAGCTGGCGACCAAAACGATCGGCAGGAACATGATCGCCACGACGGTGTTGTTCATAAACTGAGTAAGAATTGAAGCAACTGCCAGGAAAAGAACGACGAACAAGTAGCCAGACTTCAGACCAAGCAACGGCTGCATGACACCATTCAGAAACGCAGTGATCCCGGTTTCTTCCGCCGTCAGCAACGTGGACACGCAAAGCACCACGGCAAGGAAAATAATCATATCCCAGTAAATAGCTTTTTTGGCGACGCCGTTATAATCGAGCACCGGTTTGCCATCGATCTTGAGCAGAACGAGAATCACCACAATCAGCATGCACGTGCCTGTCATGCCGAGCGACGACAAAAAGTTCGAAATGATATTTCCTTCTGGCAGAAAATTCGGCAGCAAAAGCATTGCCAGCGCAATCAAAAATGCGATGCCAGACACTTTCTGTCGCAGTGTCATTTTCGACGCTTCACTGCCTACATCGAGTTTTGCCAGATCAACATGAGCAAATTTTTCAACGTCCATCTTGAAAAGGAATCTTACCACAAGTACCAGTTCAACCAAATTCAGCAAAGCAAACGGCACACTGAAGATCATGTACTTGCCGTAGTTGAACGCTTCGCCAACCATCTGTGAGAAGGCCCCGCAGATCATCAACGCAGAACTCAGGAATGGCAGCACCTGCGAACCAGCAGCAATGGCGAGCATGGAGGAGATGATCGTGATGCGCCCTGTTCGGCTATCACGATCATAGCCTGCGATGTCCAAGACAGAATAGGCAATCTTCCAGCCGAGATACACTGCTGAAAAAACCTGACCTACCGCAGAGAGCAAAAACGGGATAAACAATACCACGCTGAACAACAGCCATGGACGTCCCTTGATCGCCTCCATCGCCATCAAACGACGGCAGATATAATCGACCAAACCACAATCCGACAATAGTTCGACCAGTACAAACAGGAACAGGCAGTTCAGCACCATATAATTACCAAACGCTGCCACGATGGCGGTGTCGCCGGTATCATAGCAACCTGTGACAGCCAGCGCAACGATCCCCATGATACTCGGCCAGAGCATCCCGCAGAACGACCAGCCCCACAGAAGTCCGGCAAACACGCCAAGGATCTTCATCCCGTAGGCAGTAATCGGTTCAACTGGCGGAATGTATTGCACGCCAAACATTAATAATAAGATGATGACAAAGTGTACCCATGTCAGATCTTTTTTAGCTTTCGCTTCCATTATAAATCACCTCTCCTGATCAATCCTCGTATTTTTCGATGTATGGTAAACGATAGTGATTGTCAATTATTTCTTTGGTCGGATAATAGAACCGCATCGTAGCCAGAAAATCGCCCTCGCAGGCCGGCAACCAGTTGTTGTAATATTTTTCCTCTGGTGGATCGACCTGGAGATAGAGCGTAATGCTTCCGTCTTCATCGACGACCAGCTGTCCCTCATCTTTGATGCTGTAGCGATTGATCGGATTTGCGATCAATCCATAGTCTTCTTTTCTATACAACGTCAGTCCCCAATAGCCGATCTCGTCCTGGCAAGGTGGCAGTCCATCCTTCGGGAAGGTCATTTTATATTTGTGCTGACCATTGAGCTGATTCCCATCGTGATCGAGATAGCAGCTTGGATACGACGACATTTCCGGGAAATTCTGGCCAAATCCTGTGAACGAGAGATACGCGCGTAATTTATAATCGCCCTCATAACGTCCGTAACGCGGAGGCATGTATTCCCAGTTGTTCATCACATAAAGCCCCGGTGTTTTTCCACGTTCACGCTTTGTCAGCGCGCGCAGGAAAGCCTGCTCCTCTTCGTCATAATCGCCAAGCGAAAAAACCTGTCCCGGTCCTATGTGATATGGCAAAAATTGTTTTCCATATTCCACGTCTTCCGGCAGACCAGGATTGTCCCCGATGAGATTATTGTAGAGATTAAAGAAAGATTCAATCTCCAGCTGCGTCGACAGCACCACCATTGGATGCACATCATGCGCCGGATCGTAGTGACCTTTTGGTGCCACGTAATTTCTTTGATAGCTGGAAAGCGGGCGCAGATCCATCGCATCCTGCAGCACGCAAATCTCTGCAATCTCTTCTTTGCTTTCAATATCCGCGATCTTCGCGCGCACCAGCAGATACGCATAGTTCGTCGGAATTTTTTCCTGCTCAACGCCTTCCGGCAGTTCACCGTCGAAATCTGGCCCTGTCAGTGCATAGACCGTTTTTCCCTCGTCACCCTTTGTGCCACCTTTCCCCAGCACGTCAATACAATCTCCGTAGCTGTCGTTGATGCAAATCGTAAATCCGCGCTCAGTCGCTGGCTTCGTGATCAGATACGGCTCCGCTTTGAGGTCCAAAAACCCTTGCGAATAGATCACTTCCATATTTGGCGCCGGAAAATGGTCCTCCGGCAGCAGCACGCGGCGCGTGTGAAAAAATTGATTGATCGGCGCCTTTGTTTCTGTAGCCACCTCCGTGTTCGTGATATAATCCACATATTTCTGAAAAGCAACCAGCGGGTAAGCAAAATCATAGGCTTTTTCCCACATTTCCGCACGTTGTTTGTCCATAAAACCTCCGCCCTTCATTTATCAGTTTCATCATTATTATTTATGTTTTTATTATACTGCCCCATTTCATCATTGAAAAACAATTCAAAATCGCGCCCGTGACAACTCACGATTGTAGCAAGAAAAATCTCCTGACCATCTTGAAAATGATCAGGAGAAAAACTCGTTCTCAATCCGCTGCGTGAATGTATTCCTGTTCACACAGTTGCTTGAAATACCGTATAAAATTTTCTATCTGCGGAAATTTTTCATTCTTTTTCAGATAACAAACACCCACGCTCGACGCAACCTCTTCTTCCAGTGCCAGATAATGAATTTGGTTGTTCTGCTCCAGCTCGCTGATCATCGGACTGATCATCCAGCCCATGTTGTCCTTCAGCATCAACCGCGCCATTTTTGAATTTGTCGCATACAAGATTTTGTTTTTACCCGCTTGCATCGCACGCTTCAACACATAATCATTTTTCTCATAAGCAGACACCTTCACGATCGCCGGATAATCCGCCAACTCCTCGTAGCTCACTTTTTCGTCGTGATCTTCCAAGAGCGGCGATTGTGGCGCAACGGCAATATAGATCGGCATCGAAAAGATTTCGTCATATTGAATCGTCGGGTCCAGTCGATTTACAGGTTTTCCGTTCACCACATACACACTCACAACGCCAACATCACACGCTCGACTTTTTACAGCATCAATAATCGCGTCAAATTCTCCCTCCTTTGCGATCAATTGAACCGTCGGTACAAACTGATTGTAATACATCATTATCGGAGACAGAAGATTTTCCATCAGATGGGCGCCTGCCATCACATGCAGCGAGAGCGCAGATTTTGTCACCACCGAAAAATGTTTCTGAATGTCTTCGATAGATTGTAAAATAACATCCGCTTTTTCCAGCACATACTGACCATGTTCCGTCAGCGATACTCCCTTATTGCTGCGACGCAAGAGCGACACGCCACATTCTTTTTCCAGCTTACGAATCGCCGAACTCATAGCCTGCTCAGTCACAAAAACCTGTTCGCTCGCCGCTCGGAGAGAGCCTGTTTGAGAAATGGCTTTCAGATAAACAAATTGCTCAATATACATACGTGCACCTCACTTGCAAAATCCCACGCCCATCACAACACTTCCATACGCCCTATTATACCAAACTTTCGCAGCATCCACAGCAAAAAAGACGCCAGCATGTGCTGACGTCTCAGCTTGTCGAAAAAGGTCACCAATCGGCTGCCTTTTTCTCGTCATATCACCCCACATGCAGTAAAATGTATGTGGGGTGATTCATATGTTAGCTAAATATCCTAATAAACGTAACGTCATTGAATTCGTCAGTCTCGAAGCCATGGTCCCAGAAGACCACCTTCTCCGCAAGATAGATGCTGCCATCGATTTTGACAGGATCTATGATTTCGTGGAAGATCTTTACTGTGAAGATAATGGCAGACCAAGCATTGATCCTGTTATCCTTTTTAAGATCGTCCTTATTCAACACATCTATGGCCTTCCTTCTCTTCGCCGAACTCTGGAAGAGATCAATATGAACATGGCCTATCGCTGGTTTTTGGGCCTCCCCATCAATGAGTCTATCCCACATTTTTCCACAGTCAGCCATAATTTCAAACACCGTTTCTCACAGAAAACGATCGAATATGTCTTTCGTTGGATATTGAACACTGCTGCCGAAGAAGGCTATCTCGATACAGAGGCAGTATTTGTTGACGGTACTCATATTAAAGCCAGTGCCAATACAAAGAAAAAAGCCAAGAAAATGGTACCAAAGCAGACCAAACGTTATGCCAAAGAGCTCCTCGCAGAAGTCAATAAAGACCGTGAAGAACATGGCAAAAAGCCTTTCGACGATGACGACAATGAGCCGCCGGAAGAAAAGGAAGCAACCATTTCTACCACAGATCCCGAAAGCGGACTCTTCCACAAAGGCGAACACAAGAAATGTTTTGCCTATGAAGCCCATACCGTATGTGATAACCATAACTTCATCCTCGATGTTGTCGTCACAGCAGGAAATATCCACGACAGCGTTGCTTTCGATCCTCTGTATGACCAGTTATGCCAGCATTACCCAGACCACAAAGTCGTCGTCGCAGACAGTGCCTACAAAACCCCATGGATCTGCAGAAGGATCTTTACCAGTGGGCGAGTATTATCCACCGCCTATACCAGACCAAAAGGAAAGAAAGACGGTCATCCATGGCATGAGTATGTCTATGACAGCTATTATGATGACGTCATCTGTCCCGAATACAAAGCCCTCCATTATGCCACCACCAATCGTGACGGCTACAGAGAATACAAGAGCAGAAGATATATCTGTGCAGACTGTCCGACCAGAGAACAATGCACCAGCAACGTGAAGAATGAAAAGATCGTCACCAGACATATATGGAGCGACTATGTAGAAATGGCAGAAGACGCCAGACATACGCCAAAATACAAAAACCTGTACAAGAAGCGACAGGAGAAAATAGAGCGTGTCTTTGCGGATGCGAAAGAAAAGCATGGCATGCGGTATACATGGTACAGAGGCTTGGCCCAGGTAACAAAATGGGTGAAGCTTAAATATGCTGCGATGAATCTGAAGAAGTTGGCGATATGGAAATGGAAGAACATACATGGGACACCTGTGGCAGCTATCTGAGAGGGATGGCTGCCTATTTTTTGTGATCTTCTATGAAGAAATCGAGTAGGAGGCCCCATTAGGGGCCGTCCTCTCACACCACCGTGCGTACCG
>OGWU01000876.1_pt1 | contig 18807 bp, 23 predicted proteins | sample 1576071 | NCBI WGS metagenome assembly OGWU01 (sample SAMEA3541582, study PRJEB24748) | human gut metagenome | biome: human gut; feature: human-associated habitat; material: faeces | place: China | collected 2012
CGGGCATCATCCTGCCAATTATATCCTGGCACGGCTCCAGTCGCCAGACAATACCCGTCCGTTACTGTTGGGTAATATTGCCAACCTCTTTCTGGACGAATGGATTCATGCCAAGGAGGCACCCGATTATTTGGCATGCATGAAGAAGGCCTTCCGTTCTTATCCCATCGAGCTGGCAGCATGTGCCGACCTGCGCGACCGGGAGAAGGAAGCTGAATTCTTTTCCGATTGCAAGCGCCATTTCGATAATATCCACCGGACGGTGACAGAAACATTCCGTGCATCCGGCTATGAGCTCGATAGGACTGATGCCGTGCTGGAACCCTCTTACATCTGTGAAGCATTGGGTTTGCAAGGGCGTCTGGACTACATGCAGCGGGATATGACCTCGTTCATTGAAATGAAGTCCGGTAAGGCGGACGAGTATTCCATCCGTGGTAAGGTGGAGCCTAAAGAAAACAATAAGGTGCAGATGTTGCTCTATCAGGCTGTGTTGGAGTATTCTATGGGAATGGACCATCGACGTGTAAAGGCTTATCTGCTCTATACCCGTTATCCGTTGCTTTATCCGGCGCGTCCTTCGTGGGCAATGGTGCGCCGTGTGATGGATGTGCGTAACCGGATTGTAGCCAATGAATATGGCATCCAGTTACGGAATAGCCCACAGTATACGGCAGAGCGCCTGAAAGACATCCATCCGGACACCTTGAACGAACGCGGTTTGGACAATACCTTGTGGAAACGCTTCCTTTACCCCTCCATCGATGCCGTAGCGCAACGCATCCGTTCGCTTTCGTCGTTGGAACAAAGCTATTTTTATACGCTCTATAACTTTATAACCAAGGAACTCTATACCTCCAAATCTGGAGATGTGGATTATGAAGGACGTACCGGTGCTGCCGCCCTCTGGCTTTCCACACTGGCTGAGAAATGTGAGGCAGGTGAAATTCTGTACGATTTGGCTATTTGCGAGAATCATGCGGCAGATGCGCATAAACCGTATTTGTCACTCAGAACGAAGCAAATGGTTGCTTCCCGGCAGGAGCGGGTTCTGCCCAATTTCCGTCTTGTCTTGCAGTATTAAACGGCAGATGTTTAATTCGGACGGGGATAAATTGGGATATATTCTCCTGATCGTATCAAGTTTACTTTTTTCCTTTTTCTGGTATGCGGCAAGGGCTGTAAAAAGATTTTCTTTGGATTGTTCCCCTATTATGTTTAACAGGGAGCTTGTCTTTTCTTCCGGGTTATTCTCGCTTAACAACTCGGCGAACGCGAATAGTTCTTCCTTTTTCATTTGGAGACGTTTCAAAAGCATTTCCTCTTCCTCTTTTAGCAAGTTGCTACTTTTTAGCAAGTTGCTGATATTACTGTGTATGGATCTTCCTAATAAGGGGATCATGGTGTATATGATGATGACCAAAGGCAGATACCTGTATAGGAACGGTCCGTCGGTGATAAGTGTGCAGATTGTATAGGAAGCTATGGTAAGGGAGGACAATAGGATGGAGATCTTACTCATATAGGCACAGATGGAAAGCATGGTAAATAAGAGAGAGATAGTAAGGTTACTCATTATCAATGCTCTTTGATAACTATATTCATGTCCGCTGCATATTGAGCAATAAATTATCTCGATAGAAATCTCGATATGTATGGCTATCAGTATAATGGAAAAGGTCGTGGTCAGATTTACTCTCTTTTTAAAATAAGCGAGAGTGCACATGATGATAAACAGGAATAATACGCTGTTAATATAATAAAACTGTTCATTGGGAAATGGAACTGAAAATATGTATATGGGTGCGCATAAGGCCAGCATGAGCAGGGATAGATGAAAGACACGTTTTTGTTGATACGTTATTATCTTTTCTCTTTCTTTTTTGTCGTAAGTTTGAGTTTTTATTGAACTTAGAAAAGTGGCGGCTTTTGTGCTGATTTTCATGTGTTTTATTGTTTTAAGTGTTATTAAGTATGATGTTTCCTGCAAAGATAACTGTTTTTTTTTTTTTTTTTTTGTATGTTTAAGTACTTTTCTTTATGATGTTAAGTGTTTTTAATTGTTGTGTAAGCGTGATTGGCTGCTGTGGTAAGTGTTGTAGCTGTTGTGTGGTTGTCTTTTTAAGTATTTATAAGTTTAAAATACTTGTTTTTTGCTTTGGAAGCTGGTTTATAGGTATGTATTTTTGCGGTCGAAATTCAAGGGGTGTAAAAGCCTGGGTTTGGATTGTCATATTAACAAATGATTAAATGACGAAAAGATGTTTTTTTTATATTAAATGTGTATTGTTCGTGCTCGTGTTGAGTATAAGCGGAGAAATATCCGCTCAGGAGAAGCGTGATTCGGTAAGGATCTATTTTCATCAAGGAAAGGTAAATATAGATACATGTTTACTTGACAATGGGAACGAGATGGAGCGGTTTGCTAAAATCTGTTCCGCATTGAACGACTCCGTCCGTCTTATCAGGAAAATTCAAATAATAGGAGGAGCTTCCCCGGAAGGAGGGGGGCTGTTGAATGGAAGGCTGTCTGAAAAACGAGCAGAGGTTTTGTGGCGGTATATATCACCTTATATAAAGATTCCGGTATTGGAGAAGGATTTTCATTTTTCGGGAAGCGACTGGAACGGACTTATAACGATGGTGAGAGCGGATGTGAATGTTCCGGAGAGGGAGGATGTCCTTCGTTTGTTGGAGAAGATCGTCCGTTTGGAAAACCAGGACAGCCCTTATTGGGGGGGAGAACTGAAAAGACTGAAAGGGGGGAGGCCATACTCATATTTGTATAAATTCCATTTTCCGAAACTTCGTTCGTCGATGGTGAAAATATGCTATGATAGTGATCCGATAAATCCCGTCAGAGATACGGTATATATACATACACGTGATACGTTGTGCATCCGTGATACCGTTACCGTCATAGCTCCGGTAAAGAAACGGCCGTTTTGCATGGCGGTGAAAACAAACTTGCTTTATGACGCTGTTTTGATACCTGACATCGGGGTTGAGTTCTGTTTGGGGAAGAACTGGTCTGTGGCCGGGAATTGGATGTATGCCTGGTGGAAAAGTGATCGGAAGCATAATTATTGGCGTATCTATGGGGGAGATGTGGAGTTGCGCCGCTGGTTCGGTCGGAGAGCGGTGGAAAAACCGCTTACAGGGCATCATGTCGGATTGTACGGGCAGATCGTCACCTATGATTTCGAATTGGGTGGGAAAGGTTACTTGGGGGATAAATGGAGTTACGGGGGAGGCGTGGCTTACGGCTACTCGTTACCTGTGGGACATCGGTTCAATGTGGATTTCACGTTGGGAATCGGCTACCTTGGAGGATCGTACAAGGAGTACATCCCTTTGGACGGTCACTATGTATGGCAGACCACTAAAAACCGCCGCTGGTTCGGCCCGACCAAGGCGGGTATCTCTTTGGTGTGGTTGATCGGGCGGGGGAATTATAGCCGGAAGAAAGGAGGCAGGCAGTGATACGGATACGCTTTAGTCTGGTGTTCATATTTTTATGGATAGGACTGACGGCTTGTGAGCATAAGGATTTATGTTACGATCATCCGCACTTTGCCACGGTGCGGGTAATATTCGACTGGACCAAGATTTCCAATCATGACAAGCCTGAAGGCATGAGGGTCGTATTTTATCCGACCGATGATGAAAGCAACACGTGGATATTTGATTTCCCCGGAGGAGAGGATGGGGAAGTGGAGCTCCCCGAGAATGATTACCGGGTAATTTGCTTCAACTACGATACCGACGGGATGGTTTGGAAAGAAAACGGCAGTTACACGCTTTTTACTGCCGATACGCGTGATGTTCGGTCGCCGGATAACCAGACAATGGCCGTCACCCCACCCTGGCTGTGTGGCGACCATATAGACAGAGTTATCCTCAAGGACATTCCGGAAGGAAGCACGAAGATAATACGGCTAACTCCCGTAAACATGGTATGTCACTACACGTATGAGGTGAACGGAATTCGGGGACTGGACAGGGTGGCGGATTTGCGGGCCGCTCTTTCCGGCATGTCCGGCTCGCTTAACATGTCCGGCGACAGTTTGCCCGCCGATCTTTCGGAGAGCCTGCTCTTTGATGGAATGGTTTCACGGAATCAGATTATAGGCGGATTCTATACGTTTGGACATTCCGCACTTGAAGGAGAGCCCAATGTTTTCCGGCTGTATCTCAAGAACCGTTCAGGCAGCATGTCTGTATTGGAACAGGACGTGAGCGACCAAGTGCATGATGTCCCGGTAGCGGGGCATATCGGTGATGTGCATCTGGTGTTGAATTTTGATTATGAGGTACCATCCGAGCCGGGAAGTGGCGGTCCGGGATTTGATGTGGACGTTGATGATTGGGATGATGTGAATGTGGATATAGTGTTGTAATCGAGTTTTATTAATTATATTTATTAACAATTTTATTCATTTTATGAAAAAAAGTACAGTAATGCTTTGGGCAATCTTTGGAGTACTACTGATGAGTTGCTCAGAAGAGGAGATTGCGAATGTGGAAACCTCCTCACGAAATGCGATTGGTTTTAACGTGTTAAGTAATGCGGCGGAAACGAGGGCTACCCCTACTACCAACACCAACTTGAAGAACACCGATTTCGACGTGTTCGCTTTTACGGCGGATGGTACTGCCTTCATGGGAAAGAACGACACGGAATTTGAACATGACGGAGTGAAGATCGTGTACAAAAATGGTAAGTGGGATTATGACAATGCGAGCGACCTTCGTTATTGGCCTACCGAGGCTTTGGACTTTTACGCGTTCAATCCCGGAACGGTTAGTGAAGACATGATGATAAATTATATGTGGGAAGCCACCAAGGAAACCCAAAAGATAAGTTATACCTGCATGGATGAGTATGGAAGCGGTACTACTCATGCAAACTACGACGTGATGTATGCCATGGCCAAAGGCCAGACAAAAGACTCAAACAACGGAGTAGTGAAATTTAACTTCAAACATATTCTGTCACAGGTCGTATTCAAAGCAAAGACCGAATACGAGAACATGCAGGTGAATATCAAGGAGATCAAGATTCATAACATCAAATTTAGCGGCGTCTTCACATTGCCTGCGACAGCCGAAGAAATGGGAAGTTGGAGTGTGAATGATGTTAATGCACCCAAATTTGGAGTAGTGCAAAACGCAAACATCGAGGTCAATGGTAATGCCACAGCTACCGATATTTCCACAGATACTCCTATGCTGAATATACCACAGACGCTGACTGCTTGGACTGTTTCCGCACCCAACAAAAGCAAGTTGGAGGCCGATAATGCGAAGCAATGTTACCTGGAGATTGCCTGCAAAATCCAGCAGTCCGGAGCTTATCTGTTGGGTTCAGCAGATAATTACGGAACAATTTATGTTCCGTTCGGAGCTACATGGGAACCGGGCAAGCGATATATCTACACATTGATTTTCGGTGGTGGTTATAATGATCAGGGAGAGGCTGTGTTGAATCCGATCCGGTTTGATGCAGAGACAACAGGCTGGGTTGATGATAAAGACGTAAACGTCCAACCTTAATCCAAACGTTTATTAATATCGTACCCGTTGGCAGGTTAAACATACGCAAGATTAACCCTGCCAACGGGTTTTTTATTGCTTTTATCATCTGTAATTTATGTGTAGGGTTGCTTTTTGCGTACCTTTTTCCTGGAGAATTTCTTTTGTGGCGTGTTTGCCCTGTATATTCCCGATACGCTGTTATAGCAGGGAACTGTTTTTATCCAAGTAGTCAGATATAGCCTCTTGCAATACCGATTTTAGCGAATCGCCTTTGCGGATCGCGATCAGCTTTAAGTTCTGGTGATAGGTTTCGTCCATGACAAAATTACAATGCACGGTTTTCGCTTTCTTCGGCTTTTGAGCCTCTTTTTGCCCGGCCGTGGATTGGATCAGGCTGTCTAAGCCCCCGGTCAGTCCGGCCGACATACTGTTTTTTAAATCGTTCTTCTTTGCCATATGGTTACTTTATTTCTGTTAGCAGTTCGTTACATACCTTTTCGTAGTCCTCTGCCCCGGCAGATTTGGGGGCATAGTGAAAAATATCCAGTCCTTGTGTCGGGGCTTCGGCCAGCGCAATGGCGTTGCGTATATGGGTGCTGAACACTTTGCCCTGGAATGTTTCCTGTACCAGTTCCGAAACGCTCTTGTTCAGGTTCTTTCTTCCGTCGTACTGGGTTATCAGGACCCCGGCGATCGAAAGATCCGAGTTCAAACGTTGCTGCACCTTGTGGACTACCTGCATAAGTTTAGCCATTCCACGCATTGCCAGGAATTGAGCCTGAACCGGGATAATCAACCGATCCGAGGCCGTCAGTGCGTTAAGCGTGAGCAGCGACAGCGAGGGGGGACAGTCGATCAGGATATAATCGAATTTCTCCTTTTGGCCTTTGATAAGGTGGGCTAAGATAAGCTCCCGTCCGGCCTCGTTGATTAACTCCGTTTCAACGGCCGAGAGATCCAGGCAGGAGGGAACAACGCAAAGGCCGTCCTTATGCTCGTAGATCGGCAGGTCGTATTCGCCTTTCATCGCACCGTAGATCGTTTGGGGAAGCTCCGCAGAGAAGCCCAGCGATTCGGTCAGGTTGGCCTGCCCGTCAAGGTCGATCAAAAGAACCTTGTACCCTTTTTGACGTAACGCGCCGCCCAGGTTGATCGTGGTTGTGGTCTTTCCTACTCCCCCCTTGTGATTCAATACGGAGATTACTTTTGCTTTGCTCATAAATTCAGTTTTTTAAATGGTTGTCATGTCCGCAAATATAGTTAAAATACTAATATACTAAAATACTAAAAGTAGTATTTCTCGTTTTTTGCGTGTTTTTTGTGCCGATCGGGGAAGCGTACCGAAATAAATCCGGTTTCCACCTTTCGGTACGTTTTGTTTCTGTACCGGAATTAATCAAAGATTAGAATAACCATAAATGTTTTTATACGTTAATCATACGTATGTATATATGTATATATTTGTTTTTGAGTATCTTTGTGTGCTATAAATAAAAAATAAAAGACATGAGCACTTATTCGTATAAAAATCCGAAGTTTATAAATTCCCCTAAAGGGATGGTTGAAGTTGTAGAAGTGATTTATGACGGCAAAGATGATCCGGCCTATTCACTGGCTATTATTAAATGGGAAAATACCTATAAATTAGGTATTCGTTGGAACATCGCTTATAGTGAATGGGACGATTACCGCAAACAGAACGGGCAAGATGAATGTATAGGTAATCCACAGTCGAGAGGTATTCCCACCTGGTTTGTTTTGCCCGATGATATGATGTTTAGTGAGAAGTTCAGCGGTGCGATGCAGAGGCTTGATGAATTAAGAAAAGGTAAATAAGTAATGGAACAGGGAGAAATCATATTATACCAGCCGGATGAAGCGGTCAAGTTGGAAGTGAGGCTGGAAGATGAAACCGTTTGGCTGACACAGGCGCAAATTGTGGATCTTTTTCAATCCAGCAAAGCAAATATAAGCGAGCATATAAAAAACATATATGATCAGAAAGAATTAGAGGAAAGTTCAACTGTTCGGGATTTCCGAACAGTTCGACAGGAAGGCAAACGGCAAGTGATGCGCAATCTGACTTATTACAATTTGGATGCGATCATATCCATTGGGTTTCGTGTCAATAGTAAAAGAGGTATTTTATTTAGGCAATGGGCGAATAAGGTTTTAAAGGACTATCTTTTAAAAGGGTATTCCATTAATAAACGTTTGTCAGAACTTGAAAGGACTGTCGCTCAACATACCGAGAAGATAGATTTTTTTGTGCGTACTGCCTTGCCCCCGGTCGAAGGCATTTTTTATAACGGCCAGATTTTCGATGCGTACAAGTTCGCTACCGATCTGGTAAAGTCGGCCAGGCGTTCGATCGTGCTTATCGACAACTATGTGGACGAAACGGTCTTGCTCATGTTGAGTAAACGCAGCGTCGGTGTCTCGGCCACCATTTACACCCAGCGTATCACGCAGCAACTCCAACTTGATCTTGACAGGCATAACAGCCAGTACCCACCTATCGACATCAGGACGTACCGGGACAGTCACGACCGTTTCCTGATCGTTGATGAAACGGACGTGTACCATATCGGAGCCTCGTTAAAGGATCTGGGGAAAAAGATGTTCGCTTTCTCAAAGCTGGATATTCCGGCGGCTGTGATTACTGACCTGTTATAATATCCTTTGTCTTATGAATGGGCTGTCGCAAAAGAAAAACCCGTTCTTGATGAACGGGTATATCCTTGACTTGGTTACGTGTTTTGATAACAGAGGCTTTACCAAGCATTACAATGCAAAGATAGTAATTATAGGTTAATTAGCGAATTTCTTTTTTGGATAGATCCGGAAATAATGCCTCCTTGAAAGAGGTGGATAAGGTGATTAAAACAATAGATAAGGAAGAACAAAAGCAAAAGGGATGAATGTGGTTATTTATTCACGTGTAAGCTCGCAGTCGGCCAGGCAATCGACCGAACGGCAGGTTGTCGATCTGGAGAGGTTCGCAGCCGGACGGGGGTACGAGGTGACGGCGGTCTTTGAGGAAAAGATAAGCGGACGAAAGGCCAATATCGAACGCCCGATTTTAAGCCGTTGCCTGGAATACTGCACAGATCCGCAGAACCGGGTGGATATGTTGTTGCTGACCGAGATCTCACGCCTGGGGCGTTCAACCCTGGAGATCCTAAAGTCACTCGATACGCTGCACACGCATAAAATATGCGTGTATATTCAAAACCTGAACCTGGAAACGTTACGGCCGGACAAGACGGTAAACCCCTTGTCCTCTCTGATCACTACCCTGTTGGGGGAACTGGCCGCGATCGAACGCCAGGGGATCATCGACCGCCTTAATAGCGGACGGGAGTTGTACATCCAGAAAGGGGGCAGGCTGGGACGGAAGCCGGGAAGCCGGAAAACGGCCGAACAGAGGAAAGAGGAATACCGGGAGGCGATCGCCTTGTTAAAGAAAGGCTACTCGATCCGGAACGTGGCGAAGCTCACGGGAAAGGCCGTTTCGACGATACAACAAGTAAAAAAAGACTTCATTAGTAGCTGATTATCGGAACAAATATTGTATTTTTGCAACAAATACGAGTAAATGCACATAATTAAAAACGAGTATTTACACGTGTCTAAAAACGAGTATTTGCACGAAAATAATCAGAATCTAAATAAAAACGGTTATGGCAACAATGGCGGAGAAAATGGCGGCTTCACTGGAGGAATTAAGAAAGCTCCAGGAGAAAGACCGCTGTGTCGTCCTGCAAGGGACGGCCGAGATAGGGAGGACGCATTTAACCCGGCTGTTGGATAACGGCTGGTTGCAGGAAGTAATGAAAGGCTGGTATATTGCGGCCAGGCCGGGAACAGAGGGGGACACGACGGTCTGGTACACCTCATTCTGGTATTTTATCGCGAAATACGCGGCCGTCCGGCTGGGGGAACAATGGTGCTTGACGGCCGACCAGTCGCTGGATCTGTATTCGGGGAAAACGACCGTGCCCGTGCAGGTGATTATCAAGTCGCCGAAAGGCCATAACAACACGCAAAAGCTGATGTATGATACCTCGCTTTTGGTGTTTCAAAGCGAGATCCCGGATCAGGTATATAAAGAGCCGGAATACGGCCTTAATCTCTATCCGCTTGCCGAAGCCCTGGTATATGCCACGCCGAGATATTTCCAGGTGGAGAGGATCGCGGCCCGTACCTGCCTGGCCATGATACGGGACGCTACCGATATATTAAAGGTACTGGCGAGAAACGGGGCTTCGCTCCGTGCCGGAAGAATAGCCGGGGCGTTCCGGAACATCGGGAACAGCGAAATCGCCGACAGCATCGTTTCCACGATGCGGGGGTTCGGGTATGACGTGAGAGAAGAAGATCCGTTCGAGGATCAGCCACGAACGCCCCTTGTTTATGAAGTGTCGCCTTACGTCACACGCTTGCGCCTGATGTGGGAGAACATGAGGGATAAGGTTGTAGAACTGTTTCCCGAAGCCCCTGGAAAGATTGATGACGTGGAGGGGTATTTGAGATCCGTCGATGAAAAGTATTCGGAGGACGCTTATCATTCTCTCTCGATCGAGGGATATAGGGTTTCCCCGGAACTGATCGAGAAAGTGCGTGTCGGGAACTGGAAGCCGGAGGAAGAAGACAAGGAGCATAAAAACGCGCTGGTGGCACGTGGGTATTACCAGGCGTTCCAGGCTGTCAGGGGGACGATCTCCGATATACTGAAAGGAAAGAACGCAGGGGAAGCGGTAAGGGCGGATCATCCCCTCTGGTATATGCAGATGTGGATGCCGTTCGTTACGGTGGGGATCTTGCAAAGGGAGGATCTTGTGGGTTATCGTACCGGGCAGGTCTATATACGGGGATCGCAACATATCCCGTTGAACCCGAAAGCGGTCAGGGACGCTATACCCGTCCTTTTCGATCTCTTGAAGAATGAGCCGCACCCGGCGGTAAGGGCTGTCTTGGGACACTTCTTTTTCGTGTATATTCACCCCTATATGGACGGGAACGGGAGAATGGGACGGTTCGTCTTGAACGCCATGCTTGCGTCTGGAGGCTATAACTGGACGGTTGTTCCGGTGGAGCGTAGAAAAGAATATATGAAAGCGTTGGAAAAGGCCAGCGTGGAGGGGGATATTTCCGAATTTGCCAAAGTGATAGCCTCGCTGGTCAAGTAATGATATTTATAATAATGACAATATGAAATCAACGGAATATATCGAATGGGATAAACTGGAGCAGATCCCGTTCTGCCTTTGCCGGATCGCGGAGGATGAAGAAAACCAGGAAATAGATGTTTATTATCTGGATAAACGGGTTTGCCATGATTACGATCATGTGGGGCATTATTTTCGTACTGCGATAATCATGTTTAGAAGGATCAGGAACATAACGGCCGATTGGGTGAACCTCAAAAACCTTTGGTTGCTAAGGGACTGTATCAGGGAGAATTTTAATCATGGCCTGGAGGTGGACGATCTGATCTTCGGGGAAACATTCGACGGTGAGGATCCGGAAACTATAAAGCCGCTAACCAAAGAACGGCTGTTCAAGATTAAAAAGGTGATTCAGGAAAAAGATCCATACGCTACCGTATAGGGGGGAGTATATAAAAACAAAACCCTGGAGTTTGTCTTGCGACAGGGACAATAGGGGATTACTACGCGAATATAGGGAGTATATCTCGTTTAATTTGTATCTTCACCATGTCATATCAGAGTTTTGCTTGTTTTTTTGCAACACTAGGATAAGTAAAAATTCTGACATGGCAAAATCATGGGCAACTTTTTGTTGCTCAGGTACTTTAAAAGTTTAATTTGTAATAGTGTTGCGGAATTAAGGGTATTTACTACTTTTAGTATTTTAGTGTTGCGGCAATTGTGTTTACATTTAAAGCTTGGCCGATGTAGGACACAGGAATTGGAGGCAGTTTGATAATTTCATCTGCCAATCCGTATAGAGGCTCTCTTTTGTCCAATACATATCCTTGCATGAGTTGTTGCGATGATCCGCAAATAATCAGGTCATATTTGAGCGTCTTTCCATTAAGCAACTTCTGGATAACAGAAGGTAATGAAGCACAACTTTTAACCATATAAGGAAATTCGTCCAGACAAACGGTTATACGTTCAGATAGCCTGTCGTTTAGTTCCAATAGTAGTGTTTCCCAATCAGGATAAACGACCTTATCAAATCGAGGTATGCTGTAGGCGATAGCTTTGGCAAACAAGGCTCGTTGATTGGCCTCATTCGTTTGGTCACTCAGAAAATATACATCCTTGTCTTGCATGATCTCTTTAATGAGCGTGGATTTACCGATACGTCTTCTGCCGTATATGACAAGAAACTGGGGTGTTGTTCTTAAAAGAGCATTGCGCAATCTCTTCAAAGAATCCTGTCTGTCTATAAATTGGTTGAACTTCATCTGTGTTAGTTTTATATTATAAGTGAGAAAGATTATCTTTCACAAAGATAATAAAATCCGTTCAAGTGTAAAAGAGAAAATACCTGATTTTTGAATATGGTTGCTTTTTATTTTATGGTACTGTAAACCAAATCAACAGTAGTGTCTATACCGGGAACGGCCTCTAACTGTTTACTCTGGTTGAACACGCTTTCACCGTCTTTCTTTATTTGCAGGGTGATGGTTGCGTTCTCTTTTGAATAGAGGATGCCTTGCACGGTAATTTGGCTGACCGGCTTTTCCGTACTGTATTCCACTTTATCGGTGAAGGTCTCATCTACGGAAAATGCGGAGGTGCCGGTGCGTTCGTTCCTGAATTTCACGCCGTCAAGATTATATATATGTACACTGCCTTTGGGTGAGGTGCCGGTTACGGCTACGGTGATGTGATACATACCGGCTTTGTCTGTTTCCGGTTGGATTTCCTCTCTGTTGCATGAAGCCGCCGATAAGCAGGCTGCCACTAATAATGAATGGATTTTTCTCATGGTAGGATTCTTTTGTTGAATGTTATCGGATGATTTTTTGTTCTGTCTTGTGTGTCCCGGTTGGCGGAACTGCTGACTTTTCTTTTAATTTGTCCTCTATCTTTTTGAGGATGGCGTTGACATCTTCAATGATTTTGATGTAGTTCTGCTGGATAATCTCTTCCAGGATTTCCAGTTCCATCTCTTCTTTGCCGTTGCCCAGTTTGACCGGTAAGGAGAAACGGGGTATCTCCTTCTCTTCAAAACGGCACATATCCATCTGCACGCTGAAGAATGGCGGCTTGCCTCCGGCAATCTTGCCAATGAAGTGTCCGGCTGCTTGTCCGGCAATGTCCCTTGCCTTTAAGACTTTTTCTTTTTGCAGGCTCTCCGTGACACTGTTATTGCCACCGGCTTGGTGTGAATAAGATTCTTGCGCTTCTTTCTTCTCCCCAAGCAAGTTCTCGATGTCTTTGGCGGTCTTCTCATTTCCGGTCATACCGTAAGCCTGCGTTCCGCAGGAGGCTTTCAGGATGTTGGCACTTTTCTCTCCATAGTCCCTGACCGCTTGGTTGAAGTCCTGAACGGCGAGAATGGTAGCGACATTGTGCTTCCGGGCGGTTCCGATGAAAGTGTCAATGCCTTGCAACAGGATGGTCGGAAATTCATCTACCATGAATATGCTGGTCGCTTTGCCGGGATTGTTCATCTGTGACATCAAGACGCTGCCGATGCAGGAAATAGCAGGGGAAACGGCTTCCTTGATGGTGGGCGCATTGCCTACGCATAACAGCGTTGGGTGTTCCTTGTTGGTTATATCCAAAGAGAACTCTTCTTCGGGAAGTGGCGACAACACCCAGAAGATGTATTTGTTGTTCAGGAGTACCAACGGAGTCTGTGCGGATGATACGGCTCCGGCTGTCTGCTGTTGTGCACCCAGTTTCCAGGCGGTCAGCATGGAGGACATGTTCAATGCGATTTCAGGATCTTCCGACAGCCAGTGGAATACTAGGTTGCTGTCAGAAAGGGCAAGGGCTATCACATGGGGCAGCGTACAGATACCAAGCTTCCTTTCCTTGAAACATTTATAGGCGATTGAATAGACGTAGTTGATGGCATTGTTGGCCCAAAAGTCGGTCTTTTCCTTCCAGCTTGCTTCCAGATTCTTCATCAGTGTCATGATGATATTGCGGATGAATAGCGATTCGTTTCCCTTTGACATGTATTGCGGAGAAAGTACGTTCACCCTGACCGTGCGTGACATATCCACAAAGTTGATATAGGCGAAACGGGGTGTTTCCATCCCCTTGTTCCGGAAATGTTCGATGCTTCCGTATGCGATACGTGAGAGGATGGGTGACTTGTCCTTGGTGGGATCACCCTCCCAATCGTACACGAATCCGGCATAGTTGCGCTCGGCGCACTGGTAGATGATTCCCTTGATCCAGCTCTCTGATTTACCGCTTCCCGGACCGCCGTCGATATAGACATTCTGCTGCGGCTTATGGATGACCAGCGGCCCGGAGGCGGTTTCAAAGCGGAAGTAGAAAGCCGATTCTTCCCGGCTTAACCCGAAAATGCTATCATCGGATTGGGCATGACGCCGGATGAAATAAGGCAGAGTCTTGATGACAAGCAGCGTGTACGCTACGAATAGAATGGGAAATACAAATAGGTTATACCACGCTGATAACCGGCTGAATCCGACAACCAGCATGGATGCCGTAACCAGTGTCATACTGGTGTAAACCCATTTCTTGTTTTCGTCTTTCACTTTGCCAACCGGAAAGAGAAAAGCGAGGCCTCCGATCAGGATAACGTAGAGAAACCGGAATAGGATATCCTTCTCCATCAGCCTTTCCCACATGGCCGGATTACGTAGTGGAGCGTATAATCCCGTAACGATAGCCCACTGAAACAGTACGGCTGTCCCGATGAGCGTGGATAGCAGGATCAGGATGAATGACAGGTCTTTCTTCTCTCTTTCCATGGCCGTTGCTGTTATTGGGGTTGTCCGGATGCCGTTCCGTCACCGCTCTCTTTTTTCTCTGCCTTTCCCAGTAACTCAATGCGTGAGACGGTCAGGCTGACGGATGGGATGTGGCTACCGTCATCCTTCTGGAATACATCGGCATACACATCGCCGCAGACATATACCTGTGTCCCTTTTTTCAGATACTCAAAGACTTTACTCTCGTAATTCACGAAACAGCATACCCATAGGGTCTGTTCCTCGTTGTTCACGTTCTTGTACTTGGTGGATACATGGAAGTTGAATCCTTTTCCGTTCTTGTTCTGCCGGGCATCCGCACCGACATAACCGATAATTTGTCCTGTAAACATAATGATGGTTTTTAAAAGTTTATAATCCGAGCTGTGGCTCATTCATATTTTTCATGGCTGGCTCCGCTTCCATGGAAGGCAGCGAAATGCCGAAAGTGCTGTGTAGCGTTTCAAGGTTGTCGGCTGTAGGATGGTTTGCCGCAACACTTTCCAATAACCGTGATGAAGGGGTAAAACCTTCGTTTTTCATCTGCTCCAATACCGGACGGTTGTCTTGCAGGACGGCCTGCGTGAACCGTTCCTCCGGTGTGAGGTACTGTTCCATCCGTGCGGTATGTTCCTGAATCATATTGCTGGCTTTTCCTACATCGGCAAGGATGTTGTAGATGAATTTGGGATCTTCTTTCAAGGCTCCCAGCCAGTTTTTTAGATACATGGCATTTTCTTCCCGGATATGGGTGGATATTCCCAGGCTTTGCCCGACGGTAGCGGAGGTGAGTTCGGCAACCAGTTCCTCTTTGGCATATTGCTTGTCTCCGAAAATCACGCCTTTTTCCCGGTTCAGATGCTCAGGTTCTCCAGTCGAGTGCGCCATCTCATGCAGTAGTGTGGAGTAGAAATTCTCTCCGTCCTTAAACTGCCCCTTCAGGGGTACGACGATATGGTTATCTTCTCCCCTTGCATGGTAAGCACTATTTCCTTCCTTGGAATAAATGGGGCAGATCCATTGCTGTTCCCGTACCATCGCATCAATCAGAGGCACGGTGAGCATCCCTTGCTCGTCCTTGATGGCCGGTATCTTGAATTGCTCCTTCAATGCTTCCCATTTCTCCGGTTTCGTTTCCTGAAGATTGGTCTGCTGTACGTTGAACACATTGTATGTCTTCAGAAACGGCGTGACCTTATATTCCTGCTGCTCGTTTTTATCCAGGTTCTTACACCCCGTCACCCGCCGCCGCCTGACGGTAACAGCCCCGCTGCCGGAGGATATGGTCCGGCTCCTGCCGGAAGATATGAACAAATCTTGAAAAATGCAAAAAAGGGTGGAAATTTTGACAGTGTATAGTATAATAGCCTATACACTGTCAAAACGCCGCGCCCCGGCGCGGAATCTGTTTTTGGAAGCGGGAGGAACGTATGCGGAACATCTGGCGCATCATCAAGGCGGACGCCCGTTCGCTGTTTACGCATTTCTTTGCCCTGGCGGTGGCCCTGGCCATCGCGGTGCTGCCCAGCCTGTACGCCTGGCTGAACATCTATTCCAACTGGGACCCCTACGGCAACACCGGCAACATCAGCATCGCCGTGGCGTCCCTGGATAAGGGCTGGACCGAGGAGGACGGCGTCCAGGTCAACAAGGGCCGGGAGGTGGTGGAGGACCTGCGCAGCAGCACCAGCATCAACTGGGTCATCGTGGACACCAAGGAGGAGGCACAGCAGGGGGTATACGCCGGGGACTACTACGCCGCCGTGGTCATTGACGAGGACTTCTCCTATAACATGTACCACATGCTGACGGAGTGGACCGACAAGCCCACCATTACTTATTACGAAAACTATAAAAAGAACGCCGTGGCCACCAAGATCACCGACACGGCGGTGTCGTCCCTGAAAACCACCATCAGCAAGAGCTATCTGGACGTGGTGGTGGACGCCATCTTCCGGGGGGCCAACGACCTGTCCCAGCAGCTGAGCCAGGAGGACCCGGTGGGCTCCGTCCAGGGCCTGTTGGGCCAGACCCGCAGCCTGCTGCGCTCCTGTGCCAAAACCATCGACGCCTTCCAGGCCGCAGGCCAGGACAACAGCAGCTATCGCCAGGACCTGTCGGACCTGGTGGCGAATATCAACCAGAACCGCCCCGACGGCCAGCAGATTCTCGACACCGTGGCCCAGCTGAACCGGAAGGTCCACGCCGCCCTGGACAAGGCCCAGACCGCCCTGGACAAGGCCTTTGACGCGGCGGAGAAGTTCCTCAACGGCATCGACGTGGACGCCCAGCTGCCGGAGATTCAGGAGAACCTCCGGGATGCCGCCCAGACCATGGACGACATGGGCGACAGGCTCATGGCCTGGGCCAAGTCCGTGGCGTTGGAGGCCGTTCGCAAGGATGCGGGGGTGCTGTACGACATTCCCCAGACGGCCATCACGCCGCTCGTGGCCGATACGGCCGTGCGGGGCGACCCGAGGATGATCCAGTGGGTTCCGAGGGAGCTTCGCACGGCGGATCTGTGCCTCTATGCCGAGGCCGCCCATCCCGAGTTGCGGGTTTACGTTCCCGACGAGATAGCAAAGGGACGTAATATCTATTCGTTCCACCGTCAGGTGGACGCGAAATTGCGGCAGCCGCTCGAATACGAACAATACAAGACCCTCTACTCGGGCGGCGCGGTGCGTGTGAACAACGTGTGGACGTCGGTTGCGGGTGAGATTGACTGCTGCGAGGTGCGTTACGACCGTAAGACGGAGAAACTCAAACTGCGGATCGTCGAACCGCCCAGGGAGAAGAAGGCGCAGCCGAAGGTCGCGCCCCGCAAACCCGCCCGGGGGCCGAAATTGTAGGACGGCGGGTAGTTCTTTGGCAGGAAGGTTGTTAAAAATCGCACGTGTTGTCGCCGATACCCGGATGAAATCGTTATATTTGCAATCGAATCCTCCGGCGGCGTGCCGCCGGGCGATTTACATACGGAAGGAACACATTATGGTGGGGCATTGAAAACAGCCAAATTTTAATCCGCTCGCAAAATAATGGGTAGTTCTCTTCTTCATCGTCGTGTCTATATGCGTCAAGCGTATGCGATAGCGGCGTGGGGAGAAATTATCTATCGAGTGGATGGGTGCTTGGCTGTACCTCAATGCCGGTATTTAACGTATTCTCACGCCTTTTTCGTATGGTATTTGTCTGAACCTAAAGAAAAGCGATATGGAAACGAAATCGACAAATGAGGTAAAGGGTGATTACGACCGGGTATCGGCGAGTGAATGCCTGGGGTCGCTAATCGAGTTGCACGGGATTGTCATGGAAGACGATCTGTTCGTCATTCCCGATGCGGATGGCACGGCAGTATTATACAATGACGGGAAGATACGTTTTGACGAGATCGCCGACATCGAGGTCGGCTCGGTGTTTGTGGGCATCCTGCTCCGCAACGGCTATCTGTTCTACCTTTCCCGTACCGAACCGCTCAAGACGTGCATATACACGCATGGCGGGTGGGGTTCAATCTCTGAAATTTCTCCCCGTGGCATTGCCGGACATATCGGGCGTGAACTGCACGGGAAGCTGGGCGACCATACGGCGGTCGATTGACGGGAAACAAAAAAATCGGACGGTTGTTATCGTCCGATTTTTTTCGCGTCGTATTTTCACGGCCGTTGCCTGCCGTGTTCCCGTTTCCGCCTTTGCAGGGCGAGCAGTTGCCGCAACATGTAGGCATGGTTTTCCCCCACGGTATGCCCCGAGGGCATCAGGTAGGGACTTGCGAGGCACTCCCGGCATTGGCGTACCGCCTCTTTTAAGTCGGTAACGGTTATTTCCGCTCCCGTGATGTCTTTAATCTTTGTTTCCATTCTTGTCCTGTTTTTTTGGTTCGTACCAACTGTCCCGGTAATTTTCTCCCACGAGCGAGAAAATTCCGCTCATGCCGCTTTCAGCGGCGAAATTTTTGGCTTCCCATATACCGGAAAACTCTCCCAGCAGCCGGTAGCCGATGAATAATTTGTACTTGCGCATGATTTTATCGTTTTTCCAGGTTGATAATCGGTGTGTTCTTTTGCAGCCATTCCTTCACGCTGTCCATGTTGTATTCGGATGTGATAACCGCCGTTCGGTCGTCGATTTCGGTGAAGCGCGTAGTTTCATACCCGTCGATCCACTGCTTCAGCGTGGCAACGCCCCACACCTGCGGGTCGTCGAACATGGTGTTGAGCCGCCCGATACCCTCGCCGAAGGTTACGAGCAGCGTTTCATAGGAGATTTCCTTGTTTACTTCATTCGTTTTCATATTCTCGCTTTTTACGGGCGGCTTTTGCCGCCCCGAAATT
>OGWU01000877.1_pt1 | contig 18780 bp, 13 predicted proteins | sample 1576071 | NCBI WGS metagenome assembly OGWU01 (sample SAMEA3541582, study PRJEB24748) | human gut metagenome | biome: human gut; feature: human-associated habitat; material: faeces | place: China | collected 2012
AGTGGCTTGACCGGTGAGGCGATACTTTATATTACCTTCACCATTTCATTCAACGGAACAGAAACAAACCCCGAAGGGCAGCCTCTCCGTGGGCAGGAAACAGAACGACAGGAGGCAAGCAATCATGGCAAATTTACCATCCACCGAAACGATGGAACGCATCTCCCGCCAGGAACTGGCAGAAAATCTGGACGCCGTACTGGACCGCGTGCTCCGGGAGAACATCGGTCTGGTCATCACCGATGAGGGCAAGGACGATCTCGTACTTTGCCCATCCTCCTGGCTGGATCCGTTCCACACGGAGGACTTCGGGTCGGGGATCAACTGCGCACTCCGCTACGCCATGCACGCCGAAGATAAGGAGAGTGCGGCGGTCATCCGCTATCTCCGCCACCGCTGCGGAATATTGGATGAAAAGACGCTGTCGGTGGCGTTGGCGGATCTGGACAAGGAGCTGAAACAGCCGTCACCGTCGCTCAAGAACCCGCAGGTCTGGCAGGAACTGCAGGGAATGTTCCAGCAGCGGTTGGCCGAGCTGCGGGAGGGTTCTTCGGAGAATGCGGAGCAACAGGACTCCCTTGCAAAACACGATGAACCGTAGTATTCTGGTGAAAAGACTCCGGGAGGCTCCCTATGAAATTAAAACAATGGGCGCAGGACTGGTTTGCCGCCTGGCAAGCGGCCCATACCGGTTCCTACAGGACCGCACAGTCCTATCAGGGGCTGCTTCAAAATACAATCCTGCCCTGCCTGGGAAGATATGAACTGGCAGAGCTGACACCTCTGCGGCTGAAGCGCTTCTTCGCCGGTCTGCCCGGCGGAAAGGCCAAAAATACCTACAAGCTGCTGCGGACCATCCTTCAGCAAGGGGTGACGGCAGGGCTGCTGGCAGGAAATCCCTGTACGCCGGAGATTTTAGGCGAAGAGGTCCTCGCCAGACGAAAAGCCGGACCCCACCGGGAAAAACCTGTCTTTACCCGGGAGGAACAGGAAAAGCTGCTGGCTGTCTGCGAGGAGGAGCTGTGGGGCAACCTGATCCGCTTTGCCTTTGCCACGGGGCTTCCCCAGGGAGAATTGCTGGCGCTGCGGGAAGAGGATGTGGACCTGGCCGCCAGCCGGCTGACTGTGCGCAACCGGGTCGTCCGCATTGCCGACGAACAGGCGGAGGAGCGCAAAACCAGGCTGGCGCTGCTGCCTGTTCCGCCTTATTCTGTTCCGCTACCAGTCGCCTGTAAAAGCATCGTGGAATCGCAGCTTCGCACGCTGCGTGCCCTGCAGGCGGTGGATGCCCGCTGCAATCCGGACCATCTGCTGTTTGCTACGCCGGACGGACGCCCGGTGGAAGCCAACGTGCTGCGGGAACATCTGGCGCTGCTGGAGAGAAGGGCGGGCGTGCCTTGTCTGACTTTCTCGGCCATCCGGGAGACCGCCATCCGCCAGGCGCTGGAGGATGGCGGAACCGCCGCCGAAGTGATGGAGCGGTTCCATTGCAAGGACCGGCAGGCCTTTTTGCGTAGATATCACCAAAAGTAAAACGAACAAGCAATGAATAAAAATCACGCGCTTTCTGTAGAGAAAAGCGCGTCAGCTTGTGGAGAAACCTGCTTTGGCAATCAGGCCAGGGCAGGTTTTCTGTTTGAAAACAAGAAGACAGATAGAAAAAATAGCGAAATAGCAGGTGCGTTTTGTGGCGATTTGGACCACATTCCAATTCCAGTTGTCCCTGTTTTCCGGCGCTCTTCACCGGCATTTTTTATCACCTTACACTATTCATCTCATTTTCTTCCCATTTACGAGAAAAAGGCCGCCTTCCGGTGACCTTTTTCGACAGTCTGAAGTACAGGCAATTGGCTGTACTTTCTTTTTGGTATTCCTATGCGAAGATTTAGGTTTCGCCACCGCGGTTGAGGGTGCGCCGGTTGTTGGGAAACCAAATGGCCGGAGTGAACACCGCCAGCCCCACCGCTGTGGTATCCCCAGGGTTGGAAACGATGTGGGGCAGGTTGGACTGCACCACCGTGGTATCCCCGGCGTTCAGGCGGATGGTCTCGGACTCCACCAGTACATCCAGCTGCCCCTGTTCCAGCAGCAGGATTTCCTCACTGGGATGGATCACCGGCAGGTCGCCGTCCTTGCAGTGGGGCTCCAGCTCAAAGCGTATGACCAACGACTGAGGTACAAAATCCCCGTTGGGCATGGGGGTGAGCAGATGATACCGTATATTGGAGTTGGGCTGGGAGAGGATCATCATATCCGCCTGACGGGTCGTCAGGCCGGTGCTGCTCTCGCCTCCCATAAACAGATAGGTGGGGATGTCCAAGGCGGCACTGAGTTTGCGCAGGGTGGACAGGGACGGGTCGGTGAGGTTGCGCTCAATCTGGGAGATATACCCGATGGACAGGCCGGTCTTTTCGGCCAGTTCCTTGAGGGTGATGCCCCGCTTTTTCCGAATATTTCGTACCTGTTCGCCCAGCATAGGACCTCCTGCTTTTCTGTAAAGATTTCGTTTACAGTATATCACAAAACAGCCTGTGCGTAAATAAGTGAGAAATTTTTTGCTATTTATAAAATTTTTACTCCAAAAATTAAACACATTCCCACAACTTCCTCCAAAATCATTCAAAAAAGTGAAAAAAACCGAAAACCCTTGACGATAATTTTTAGAAATAGTAAAATTGTATAAAATTTTACTGTGCAGGAGGTATCCCATGAAAATCACAGATGTAAAGGTGGAAACCATTCACATCCCTATGAAAAAGCCCTTCCGTATTGCCTTTGCGGTACAGGACCATTCGGTGAACGTGCTGGTGAAGATCACCACCGACGAAGGCCTGTGGGGCATCGGTGAGGCTGCTCCCTTTGAGCCGGTGACCGGCGAGAGCACCGCCACCGTGCTGGAAGCGCTGAAGCTGTTCCGCACCGGACTGATCGGCATGGACCCGTTGGATATTGAGGGTATCCATTGCATGATGGACCGCCTGCTGTCAGGCAACACCTCGGCAAAGGCCGCGGTGGATATTGCCCTGTACGACATCAAGGGCAAGCTGATGGGCCAGCCTCTGTATAAGGTGCTGGGCGGCAGCGTGAACCAGATCGTCACCGACATGACGGTAGGTATCGACACGCCGGAAGCTATGGCCGCCGAAGCCCGTGAACGGGTGGAGAAGGACGGTTTCACCATCCTGAAAATCAAAGCGGGCATCAACCCGGCCCAGGACATCCAGGCGTTGACCCTGATCCGCCAGGCCGTGGGCCCCAACATCCGCCTGCGTGTGGACGCCAACCAGGGCTACACGGTCAGCGATGCGGTGCGCACCCTGAAAGCCTTTGAACAGATGGGCGTGGAAGCGGTGGAACAGTGCCTGCCCAGCTGGGACCTGGACGGCATGCGGTTTGTGCGTTCCAAGGTGGACCTGAAGGTCATGCTGGACGAGTCGGTCCACTCTCCCATTGACGCAGCGAAAGCCTGCAAGATCGATGCCGCGGACATCATCAACATCAAGCTGATGAAGTGCGGCGGCCTGTACCCGGCGGAAAAGATCAACGCCATTGCCGAGGCGAACCATGTACAGTGCATGGTGGGCTGCATGCTGGAGACCAAGGTGGCCATTGCCGCCGGTGTGAGTCTGGTCGCTGCCAAGCAAAACATCACCGAGGCGGACTGCGACAGCTTTATGTACGCGGTGGACCCCGAGATGGGCATGCCCGGCGGTTTTGCCGTGAACGGCGGTGTCTACACACTGTCCGACAAGCCGGGCCTTGGCATCGACATTGATTTTTAAGCGGACCCCCGCAGAGAGAGGTACATTATGCCGAATACGATTTTCTCCTCCGAAGGCGCGCTCCTGTTCATCATGTTCGCCACAGTCGCTCTGGGGTTCTGGCTGCAGCGGTTCAAGGCGTTCAAAACGCTGGGCCCGGCCCTGACGGTTATCGTCATGGGCATCGTGATGTCCAACCTGCGGATCGTGCCCACCTCCAGCCCTACCTATGATGCCATCAGCAGCTACTGCGTGCCGCTGTCCGTTTCCATCTGCCTGCTGAGCCTGGACCTGAAACAGATGCGCAAGCTGTCCAAAGAGCCTGTGATTGCGCTGGTGTCGGCCATATTCAGCGTCTGTGTGGCGGCCCTGGTGTTCGGCGTCCTGTTCGCCGGCAAGATCGACGAAGGCTGGAAGGTGGCCGGCATGTTCGTGGGCACCTACACCGGCGGCAGCTCCAACCTGACCGCTATCGCCGTGGGTCTGGAGGCCAGCAAGACCACCATCGCCTCGGCCAACGCCGCCGACTATGTGGTGGGTATCCCCACGCTGATCCTGATGTTCGCCGCCCCCGCCCTGTACAAGAGTTCCAAACGGCTGAAAAAGCTGTGGCCCTATGACATGAGCGAGTCGGAACTGCTGGGCAACGGTGACCACGAGGAACTGATGGCCTCCAAGGAATGGTCCATCCAGGAAATCGCCTGGCTGCTGGCCATCGGCTTCGGTACCGTGTGGGCCGCCACCGGCATCTCCTCGATGGTGTTCGGGGAAGGATTCCGCAGCGCGGGCCGCATCCTGCTCATCACAACCTTCTCCATCATCCTGGCACAGGTGCCGGCCATCCGCAAGCTGCGCGGCAACTTTGACCTGGGCCTTTTCGTAGCGTTGCTGTTCCTGGTGACCATCGGCTTTGCGGTAGACCTGCAGCAGTTCTTCGGCTCCACCTTCTACATCACCCTGTTCTGCTTCTGCGTCATCGCCTGTTCCATTCTGCTGCACCTGCTCATCACCCGGTTGCTGAAAGTCCGCTTTGAGTATGTGCTGCTGTCCATTGTGGGCTGCATCTCGGACGGCCCTACTGCCGCCCTCATCGCCTCCAGCGCCCAGTGGAAGACCCTCATCAACATCGGTCTGCTCATGGGCGTACTGGCCGGTGCCCTGGGCAACTATGTGGGTATCGGTGTAGCCTATGCCATCCGTGCCTTGATCGGCGCCTGACCGGAAAACGGGAGAAACGGAAATGCGTAATTTTGACTTATATGTTTCGGGCATCCTGTACGGCAGGCTGCGCCTGGGCGACGGCACACCCCAGATCCAGAAACTGGATGTGCACACCGGCGCGCTGCTGGACTGGCAGGACCTGACCGACCAGGACCGGGATTTTTACCGTTCCTTTGTAAAGATGGACTTTGCCGCCCTGGGGCAGAACCTGTCCCGCTACGAGGCGGGCCTGCAGGGCACTGGGGAAGTTTCCTTGTGCGGCGAGCGCTACACCAGTGAAGATGGCCGCAGCTACCTGCAGCGGGATGTGAAATTCCCTAACAACAAACAGATGAAAGAGGGGCGGCTGATCGCCGTCACCTGCCCTGCACGGGAGATGGTCACGGTGCTGGTGGAACTCGGTGCCGAGGAGGAGACCATCCTGCGCCTGTGGCGCTCGACCTGGCCGGAGGAACAGCTGTTCCCGGTAGAGCATGCGGGGACATTCCCGGTGCCCATGCGGGACGGGGTACATCTTTCCACCGACGTATACCTGCCCAAAGGCTGCAGTGCCCCGGTGCCCGCAGTGCTGGTACGCACTCCCTACGGCAAGGAGGACGGCTGTGAGGTCTACTACCGCTACGTCCAGCGCGGCTACGCGGTGGTGGTACAGGATGTACGCGGCCGCAACGCCAGTGAAGGCGAATGGCTGCCCAACTACCACGAGGTGGAGGACGGCGACGATACTCTGAACTGGATCGCCGCCCAGCCCTGGTGCAGCGGACGCATCGGCATGGTGGGCGGGTCCTACCTGGGTTATGTACAGTGGGCGGCCGCTGCCAGCGGCAACCCCCACCTAAAAGCGCTGATCAGCGTGGTCTGCGCGGGCAGTTCCTTTGTGGATCTGCCCCGCCGGGGCGGGTCTTTCACCTCGGGTATGCTGGCCTGGGCCTTTGCGGTGTCTCAAAAAAACTTCCACCCCGAGCTGATGGAGCGCGATGACTGGGAGGAAGTGCTGAACATTCGCCCCCTGACCGACCTGCCGAAAAAGGCCTTGGGATACGATGTGCCCTTCATCACCCGGTGGCTGGAACCCAGTGACTACAACGATTTCTGGCGTCGGTCCAATTGGCAGGAGCGTTCCGTCGGGGCGCAGATCCCGGCGCTGATTCAGTCCGGCTGGTTTGACGACAACGGTATGGGCACCACCGAAGCCCTGGAACTGGTCCACGACTTTCCTCGGGGCATGCGCAAGGTTATTCTGGGGCCCTGGCAGCACAGCGGCAACAGCAAGTACGATATGCACGGGGTATCCTTCGGCAGCCAGGCGCTGCGCTTTGATCTGGACTGGCTGTATTTCCGCTGGTTCGAGCATCACCTCAAGGAAGTGGACAACGGCATCGACCAGACTGCCCCGGTGGAATACTACACCCTGGGCCAGGAGGTATGGAAGACCGCCGAAAACTGGCCGGTACCCGAGACACGGGTCACCCACCTGTATCTGAACAGCGACGGCCACGCCAACACCTCCGCCGGGGACGGGCGGCTGACCTTTGCCAGGCCGGAGCAGGAGAACAGCGACGGCTACGCCTATGACCCCGAGCATCCATCCCAGCACATCATCGATATGTCGGAGAACGAGATCGAGGTGCCGGAGGACTACACCCAGGAGGAACTGCGCCAGGATCTGCTGTGCTACACCTCCCCCGTGCTGGAGGAGGACCTGGTCCTGACCGGCGATATGACGGCGGAGCTGTACATCTCTTCCGACGCGCCGGACACCGACTTTGTGGTGCGTGTTACCGACGTGGACGAGAATGGCCGTTCCATCAAGCTGGCGGACGGCCTGCTCAGCGCCCGCTATCGTAACGGCTTTGCCCGGTCAGAGTTTTTGCAGGAAGGCGAGATCGTCTGCCTGAAGATCCGTACCACCAAGCTGTCCAACTGCTTCCGGAAAGGCCACCGCATCCGGGTGACCGTCACCTCCAGCGCCAAGAATTTCATCTTCCCCAACAGCAACACACGGGAAGGTTTTGCTTCCGCCCGGACCGTGGTGGCCCATAACCGGGTATATCACGGTGGGCTGCACGCCTCCCGCCTGACGGTGCGGGTGGAGCCCTGAGTCATTGATGTTTCTCCCTGTCAGCAGAAGCGAAATATCCCTCAAGCGACCTGTTCCGGGGTGGGTGCGCCACATAAAATCCTGAATCCGTACCCATCCAGACCGAGCCTTGGGCGTTGTTCCTGGTGCAATTTTGATACCACGCCGCCGCCCTCCCGGCGGGACCGGGCGCGGCGGTTTTGTATAACGAAAACCACTCGCTGGGCGAGTGGTTCCAAAGAAGACTATAGTCGATATTGCAGAAAGAAAAACTCCCTTTGCCAAAATAAAAGTGCGGTCTGCAACTGCACAAGCATAGCCCCGCGCAAGGGGGGCTAGTTGCTTTATTCGACTCTGCCCACCCCTTTATCTGTTATCTTTTGTATCCCGGAAGAGAACAGGTTACATTCTGCTCCGCAACCATCAAGCCCCGGCCTGAAAAGGCCGGGGCTTTTCTTGTTGTGGTCGTTAGAAATATGAGCGCCTGTCTCAGCTGGGAAACCGGCTGTTCCAGGCCTTGACGATTGCTGCAAAGTACTTACGATAGAGATGAAAACGAAAATGCCGTCGTGCAGTCAGAAAGACGATGTCGAGCCCTGCGGCGAGGAAAAGTGCCGTTTTACGATTGACAGAACAACAAAAGTAACTATCGTAATGTCATAAGAAGCCGGAGAAAAATTTCCTCGTTACACGCTGACGGGGAGGTGTCAACCCCTTTCATTATGGTAACGCGCCCTCTGCAGTTGCACCAACAACAAAAGTAACTATCATTTTTCTTGTAAAACAATGACCCATTCCCCCAAGATCAAGGAGCATTACGATATGAGCCAACGCAAGTATACAAAAGCGATTCCCTTCCAATGGAAAACGATATCATGCGACGCTACAGGATATTATAGTAATTCCAAGAAATGCTTTATAGTGGAGATCCATACTGCGAACCCGGCAGGGGGCAAGCGTTTGAAGAGCCAGTGCAAGACTACGCTCAAAAGCCGTGCCGAAATTCCTGACTTCCTTGCATCGGAAGAAAGTATATCTGTGAAAGAAAGACTTTACAAAAAATATGCGGAGAAACAGGTGAAAACATTTCCAGACGATCCTGTGCAGCGCAGCGCCGCGGATGCCTATACGCTTCTGGAAGCAACCGAGGAATTTCAGAGCTATCTTGCCAGGGAGATCGGAAAAGGCAGAAAAAATCCCGCCAACACGAAGGATACGCTGGACCGGGATTTGCTGGACAAGTATCTGCGCTCTTATGGCGACAGACCGCTGTGCAAGATTGACAAAGGGGTGCGCAAAACCGTGGAGCAGGACCTGGCTGCCCAGGATCCCCGCTTCACAAAGCACCAGATGCAGCGGTGCCGCCATCGTCTGGAATGGATGCAGTGGTATGCGGCGGACCACGGATGGATGAACATGCCGAAACGGCAGGGCAGAAAGCGGTACGATGCCCAGGGGCAGAAGCGCAACAAGCTGGGGAATCAGAGCCTTTCCCATGAGGAATTCGGCAGGCTGCTGGAACTGGCAAAACAGGAATCGTTGCAGGATGGCCGTGCCGTGGGCGTGTTGCTGATGCTGCTGGAGGGCCTTTCGCCGGAAGAAATCTGCGGTTTGCAGTATGAGGATTTTGTGCGGCTGCCGGATTCGGTATATTACAGCCTGCGGGTTTTGCGGCCTTATGTGGAAGAAGATGGCAACGTCATGCAGTTTGGCAAGGAAAAGGTATATCCGTACAGATTACGCTATGTGCCGGTTTGTCAGCTCCTTCAGGAAATTTTACAGCGCCGGGAGGAATGGGCGCGCGGGCAGGGAGGAAGGAGCTTTCTCAAGATGCCCATCGTCTGCAGCAAAACAGCATGGAAAACGGCGTGTGGGCCGGAAGAACTGCAGAAGTACAGTAAATCTTTGCTGAAACAGGCGGGGTTTGCGGCCGGGACCTACAAAAAGACCGATGAAAAATCCGACCACCAGGAAGAAAAGACCATCGGGATCTCCGGCAGAGTGTTGCTCCGTACCTTTGACGAAATGGTGGAAGGGCGGCTCCGTGCGGGAGAAAAAGACCATCTGCAGGGATGGGCGCCCAAGACGGTCATGGATAAAGTCTACCGGGATTACCAGAGCGTCTGGTATCAGGAATGTATCGGCAGAAAACTGGATGAAGCCATCCGGTGCTATCAGAAAGGAGCGTGACATAGATGGGCGAGGTCACAAAACAATGGAGCCTGTGCGGCAGGCAGGTGGATTGCACCTACAGGGAAAAAGCGGTGCCGGAAGGCAAGGTGCAGATCACCGGGAGCTGGAGCTGCGGCCGGTATGAAAAACTGAAAATCCGCAGCACCGTGAAAAAGGAAACAGATGTAGAACAGTATCTGAAGAGACAGATCGAAAAACAGCTGATGACGTACCTGCGCGAGGAACGGGCAGGAGCGCCGCCGGAACTTCCGGAGAAAAGTCCGACCCTGATGGAGTTGTACCGGCAGAAATACCGGCAGTATTTCAACGAGCACGACTGGGCGCCTTCCACACGGGACAATTACGACCGGGACTACCGCCTGCGGCTGCTGTGCGGGAATCTGGAAGAAAAAGGGGCGCGGCAGATTACGGAAGAGGATATTGTCCGGCGGATGGAAGCGCTGGCAGAAGAACCCCAGAAACTCCTGACCTATAAGAAAAGCCGACAGCAGGAACGGATGCAGGCCCTTTGGATCCTGCTGTGCCGGTTTCTGGAATTTCTGGTGCGGGAGGGGGATCTGCGCCGCAGCCCCATCCCGGAACGTACCTTGAAGAAGCTGGACATTGAGAAGGAGCAGCTGCAGCCTACGGCTCGGGAACTGTATAACCGGCGGTTCGGCAAGCAGACGCTGACACGGCAGGAATGCGCCCGGCTGCTGGAGCGGGTGGAACAGTCGGAAAATCCCCTGGCCCTGGGCTGTGCCCTGATGCTGCTTCTGGGGTTGCGCAACGGAGAAGCCTGCGGCCTCAATTATGATTGTCTCAAAACAACGGAAAATGGGGTGCCCTTTATCCAGGTGGAGCGCCAGGATGAAAAGGACAAGGCAAAGAAGGCAAACCGCAGCATCACCGACTGGCTGAAAACCAAAAACGGCTACCGCACCCTGCCCTGCAGCCCGGCGGTCGTGCGTCTGATCCGCCGGCAGCAGGAGAAAATTCGTCGCCGCCATCCGGAATTGACCGAAGAACAGCTGGCGGAGCTGCCGCTGCTGTGGGTGGAAACGCAGAAAGGGCGTACCAATCTTGTACAGGGGGAGCGCCGGGCCACCGCCAAGGATGTGGGCAGTATGGGGCGGGAGATGCTGGATCAGTGTATGGAGAAGGGCGCCGGAAAAATTCTGGTCAATGAGGAGGACGCCGACCTGGAGGAAGGGGCCGGGTCCTGCGAAGAAAATCTCACGGCCTATGCACTGCGCCATACCTACTGCACGGGCCTGAGCATTGCCACCGATCTGACCGACGAGGAGATGGCCTACTGCATGGGCCATCAGAACCCGACGGGCGACCGCCTGCGGATAAATGAGGATAAGCTGCTGCGCCTGCTGCTGGCCCATGAGGCCTACGAGGCGGCCTTTACCCCGGAAGCGACCCCGCCGGAACCTGTTTGTGGAGGAAAGGCACCAGAAAAGGCCGCCCCATAAAAAATACCGGGCACGCTGGGTGCCCGGCCATTTTACGCCGCCGCGTTGGCGTTGATGCTGTCGATGGCGTGTTTGACTTTTGCCCAGAGGGACAGGTCGGTGAAAACCTCCACCACGCTGCCCCGGTCGGTGAAGGGCGGCTCCTGCAATACCGAAAGGTCCTTCATCACGCCGTTTTTGACGATGTACTCCACGATCTGGTTGACAAAATAAATCTGGCGGCTGTCCAGATTCACCCCGGCCAGATATTCCGCAAAGGCATTTTTGGCAGCGTTCATGTCCATGCCCACGATCTCCCGCACGAACTCGCCCAGCGGTTTCTGGCCGTATTCCGCCTCGTAGTCCTGGCGGGTGCCCACATCGGACCAGAGAATTTTTTCCAGTTCCGCCACATCCTGCTCGGTCAGCGGAATGTTGGAGCGCAGCTTGGCCACGGCTACGTTGTCCTGGTGCTGACGCAGATAGAACTCCGCCTTGGCCTTGTAGTTTTTCAGGTCGTCGTTTTCCAGCTCGGATTCCTTCCACTCCACCGAGAGGATGTCGTCGGTGAAGTTGGTGTTGTAGATGGCTCCGTCGTGGGGCAGGTATTTCATCAGGTCGCGCAGGGCTTCCCGGATGTGCTCAAACTCGTTGATGCCCGCATTTTCCAGATAATCGGTGTGCAGGATTTTGTCGATGAGTTCCGACTGGGCGCGGATTTCCGGGATGTTGGCCACCCCGGCCACCGCTGCCACTTTTTTGAGCAGGTCCTTGCGGGCGCGGGGATAGGTTTTGCCCACGAGATAGGCCAGCTCGATGCCGTACAGGAGAGCATCGAACCGCACGGCGCTGGCTTCGTCCGCATCGGGCAGCAGCAGAGGCGCCACTTCCTCCCGAAGGTTCAGGGTATCCTCATAGGTAAGGGCCAGATACGCCGCGGGATCGCTGAACTTTTCCACATACCGCAGATGCTGGCGCACGGCGAAGTTTTCCCGGTCCAGCTCCTGCACTTTGGCGAGCATTTCCGCCACCAGCTTCTCGCGGAAGGGGATGAGTTCCTCGGTCTGGTAGGCGATATCCTGCAGTTTGAAGATGATCTGTGCCTTTACATAGAAGATGGCGCTTTGCAGGGCCATCTGGCTGGCGCCGGCCTTTTCTTTCTTGAGGCGGAAAAACTCAAAGTTGCCGCACAGATCGAAGATGTAGAATTTTTCCTTGTCCTTGCCGTCGATCAGCCCCGGACACAGGCGGGTGCCGCGGCCGATCATCTGCCAGAATTTGGCCTTGCTCATGACCTTTTTGAAGAACACCAGGTTGAGCACTTCGGGCACATCGATGCCGGTGTCCAGCATATCCACCGAGATGGCGATCTGGGGCAATTTTCCGGCGTCGGAAAACTCGTCGATGGCGCTCTGGGCGTAGGTCAGTTGGTTGTCGATGACCTTGGCGTAGCCGGCCAGGTGGGGGTACTGCTTGTTGAACACTTGGAAGATCGTGTCGGCGTGGCGGTGGTTCTTGGCGAAGATGATGGTCTTGCCCAATTTCTCGCCGTAGTCGATTTTGAGGCCGTGGGTCATCAGCAGGTCGAGGGCCTTGCGGATGGTATCTTCGTTGAAGAGCCATTCGTTGAGGGCGGAGGACTGGATGCGTTCGGGCAGTTCACCGTTTTCGTCGGTGAAGGTGGCCTCGTACTCGGCCTTTTCCTCGGGGGAGAGTTCGTCGTAGACGATGCCCTGTTCGAGAAATTTGAGTTTGCTTTCCACCGTGCGGTAGTCCACGAGAAACCCGTCCTTGACGGCCTGGGCCAGTTCGTAGCCGTAGGTGGGCACGCCGTTTTGCAGCTCAAAGACTTCGTAGGTGTTTTTGTCGATTTCGTCCTTGGGGGTGGCGGTAAGACCTACCAGCGGGGCGTCGAAGTAGTTGAAGATGTCCCGGTATTTGTTGTAGATGGAGCGGTGGGCCTCGTCGCAGATGACCAGATCGAAGTGGCCCACGGTGAAGAGTTTGCCCTCCTCGTCGTGGACGGTGTCGATGCAGTTCATCATGGTCTGGTAGGTGGAAAATACGCAGTGGGCGGCGGCGTTGTCCTTTTCCTCGCAGAGGTTGGTGACCGACAGATCAGGCAGCAGGTTCACAAAGCTGCGTTTGGCCTGGGTTACCAGAGAATTGCGGTCGGCCAGAAAGAGGATGTTTTTCACCCAGCCGCGGCGCAGCAGTACATCGCACAGGGCGATGACGGTGCGGGTCTTGCCGGAACCGGTGGCCATGACCAGCAGGGCCTTACGGCGGTTCTGGGCAAGGGCCTGGCAGGTAGCCTTGATGGCACCCTCCTGGTACCAGCGCCCGGCGATGTTGCGGTCCACCTGGATATTGTCCAGCGGGGTGCGCATGGCCCGCAGATTGAAGAGCTTTTCCAGGTCCCGGCGGGAATAGAAGGCAGCTACCCGGCGCTCGGGGTAGAAGCCGTCGTCCAGGCGGGTGTCAAAGCCGTTGGAGAGAAAGACCACCGGGCGGCGGCCGCATTGTTTTTCCAGAAGGTCGGCGTAGAGTTTGGCCTGCTGGCGGCCCTTGGCGGGGTCCACACAGGTTTTCTTCGCCTCAATGACGGCCAGGGGGCGGTGGGCGTCGTCGTACAGCACATAGTCGGCAAAGCCCTCTTCGGCGCGGTTGGGCATACCGGGTACGGGCACTTCATTGAGCCAGTTTTTGCCCTCCACCCAGCCGGCATCCCGCAGCATGGCGTCGATGTAGAGCTTGCGGGTCTTGTACTCCGACAGATCCAGCGGTTTGGGGGTGTAGGCAGGCTGTTGGGCGGCGCGCCGGTCGGACAGTTCCTTTCGCAGGGCTTGGTTTTCGGCCATCAGGGCATCCAGGTCCACCTCGGGCGCCGCGGGCACCGGCCCGGCGGGCTGTTTGTTCAGCAGGGAAGGGTCAAAGCTGCCGGGGGTGTAGTGGGTGCCGTAACAGCAGGCCACAAAGTCCATGAAGTACCACAGGTTTTCCAGGCAGAGGGCGGCCTCCTCGGGGGTGACGGGCTTACGGTCGGCGTGGTTGGCGGTGTTGCCGGTCTGGCGTATGTAGTTCAGCCGCCGCCACAGGTCCTTGTCCACAATATCGCGGAATTCCTCGGCGTTCAGCAGGCTGACAAGCCGATCGTCATAGGGTTTGACCAGCCCCGAATCCACCGAGTACATCCATTTTACGGCAAACTCCATCGCCCGGCGACAGTTCACCGCGCAGGCCGCCGGGTCAATGGCATAGATTTTTTCCGCCGCCACCGCTGCCTGGGCAAAGGAGGCAAACTGTGGCTCCGAAAGCAGAAAATCGAAGTTGGTCATTGGAAAGTCACCTTCTTTAATTATTGTTATCGAGGTGTGTTATTCTACCGGCGGCAATACAGTGAAACCAATTGTCACTTTGCTATCATGGTCGCCAAATCTATGCCATTCTTTGTTCTGAGTAACAATACAGGTCAGATACGTTCTCTGCGAAACGTGTCGCGGCGTCAATGTAATAACGAACTTGTTGGAATTCTTAAAAGGGGAGCAATCAGTTTTCGCCATGTCCCATTGGATGGTATACTCTTCTCCGCTAAAAGAAGAGTCAATTTCAATTTCTACGGAGTATGTATCCCCACATTGAAGATGTTGAGGAACGGTAAACAGCGCACCTAGTCCATCAGTTTCTTTATTTTTTACATCGAATATATTGCCTAACGAATCCGCAGCCCGAATGATTTGTGGTACATTAAACATCTTTTCTTCGCCCCGTGCTTTATAATATTTTTTTAACCCTTCTACAAAGTCGTGAGAATAACATATTGCTTGTTCAGCTTGACGCACTGAAATCGGATTTGCATGCGATACAGCATTCCGAATCGGAATTAGGCGGTTCAGAAATTCAAGAGCTTCCGCATTTCCTTGAGGATACGCATAATCCAGTGCATCCTTAAAATATTTTTTGTACCAATCTGCTTTGCAGAGAAAATAAATAAGTTCATTGATAAATAGAGCGTCTACCGGTTGTGGAAAGCGTTTCGGGTCTTTCTTTCTCATATTTGAAACATGTTCACGGATTTCTTTCTTTACGAGGAATTCACCATTAGGCAAGACTGTTTCTATGTAGTTATCCCCATAATTCTCTACCATTTTTTCTTGCACTAAGCGTCTTCCCCACATCTCCACGGCTTCAATGCTCTTTCTGCAAAAAGCGCGAAGCTCTTCTTGTGTATACTCGTAGTACATGGTTCACCTACTCCCAAAATACTGTTGCGTAAGAGATTTTTTTAAGGTTTGTAGTTGGTTTAAACTATGACTAATGACGACCTTTTCTTTACCAATTTGTTTTACAAAATTGGCAAATTGCTTTTGGAGGCTCAAAGGTGGTTTATACATTTTGATTTGAGCCATTGCTCCTAACACCAAATCTTTATTGGCAATGCCTTTTGTTAACTCTTGAGATTGTTTATAGCAATAGTCCGAGTTTAGCATGTTTTCAAAAAACACTCCGTCAAGCGAACTATCAAATTTTAAGACTGCTACATGTACCCAATTGGCAAATTTTGTGTCGATGTCAACTAATTTTGCAATTCCAGTTGTTCCACCTTTAGTATACAGCATATCGCCTTTTTGTGGATTACATTTCTTTATTGCATCATGATAATCATCTTCTGAAATGAATTTGGCGGTCGAAAAATCGATTGTACCGTTTACAATGTTTCGTACAGAAATAAACGGGTATCCTGTTTCTGGTCCTACATCAGCAAGCGATTTATGTGGCCCATCTTTAATATAATAGCATTCTTGGCCGATTGTAGTTTCTTTCCAGGCCATAGGATTGATTGCTGGGTCCCCGAACATCTCCACAAAGCGGGATTTGACCAGCAGGTCCAGCTTGTCCAGCTGGGCGCGGCGTTGGGCAATCAGGTCGGTGACTTTGTCCAAAACTGCGGCAATGCGTTTTTGATCTTCTATCGGAGGGGTGGAAACGGTTAAAGAACTAAGCTGTTTTAAGTAAATTCCCTTTTGCGCCACACCTTTTGCTTCGCGTTCAAGCAGGGGACGCATATTCTGAAGCTGATACATCAAGAATCTATTGTAAATAATATCTGGGTTGGCTTTAAGTACAGCGACGCTTCGCTGTACGCAGATACCTTCCAGGTCGGGCGGAACAATAGCGACACGGCCTATGGTCCCTACAATAGTAACAAGTAAGTCGCCCGCTGAAATTTGAGTGCGCTTGTTTTCGTTTGCGTAATCCGATTCAGAAAGATATCTAGGATTAGTAAGGAAAATATAGTTGTCCTCTATATTTTTTGAACTTAACATAATAAAAGGGCTTTGATCAACCCCGACAGGCGGGTTATGACTCCCATCTGTAATGCTTACGCACACATCCCCCAACTTCGCCATCACAGCATCCCCTCCAGTTCCGCTAGCCCCTGGGTGATCTGCTGCTCCAGCGCCTTCAGATCGTCGAGAATCTCGCTTGTGGGCGGGTACTCCACCGGCACATACTCCACCTGCTTGTACTTGTTGATGGAAAGGTCATACCCGTTTTGGGCGATCTCCGCCTTGGGCACCAGGAAGGATTGTTCGGTGCGGGCGCGGTCCTTTTCCGCCGCGCGGTTGTGGAACCGGGCGATGATATCGGGGATGTCGTTCTCCTTGATTTCGGTGCGCTTGTCGTCCAGCGAAAAACCGTCCGCCTTCATATCATAGAACCATACCTCGTCGGTGCCGCCGTGGCCGGTCTTGGAAAACACCAGCACCGCCGTGGACACCCCCGCGTAGGGTTTGAACACCCCGCTGGGCATGGAAATCACCGCCTCCAGACGGTGGTTCTCCACAATCTCCTTGCGGATCGCCTTGTGCGCCGTGCTGGACCCGAACAATACCCCGTCCGGCACGATGCAGGCGCACCGGCCGCCCACTTTCAGCATCCGCAAAAACAGCGCCAGAAACAACAGCTCGGTCTTTTTGGTCTTGCACAGTTTGAGCAAATCGGTGGAAACGATGTCTGCGTCCAGGCTGCCTTTAAACGGCGGATTGGCCAGAATCAGGGAATAGGCCTCCCGGTCGGTGTTCTGGTCCGAAAGGCTGTCCCGGTACTCGATAAACGGGTTGTCGATGCCGTGGGTCATCATGTTCATGGCGCCGATGCGCAGCATGGTGCGGTCCATATCGTAGCCGTGGAACATGTGGTTCATGTAATGGTCTTTTTTCTGCCGGTCAAAGAAGATTTCCTGTTTGTATTTCTCTTTCAGGTAGTGCCCGGCCTCCACCAGAAAGCCGCCGGTGCCGCAGGCCGGGTCGCAGATGACCTCGTCGGGGCGGGGGTCCATCATCTCCACCATCATGCGGATGATATGCCGCGGCGTGCGGAACTGGCCGTTCACCCCCGCGGTGGACAGCTTGGAAAGCAGATATTCGTAAATGTCGCCCCGCACATCCGGGCTGCTGGCCTGACGGGACTGCTCATAAATCTCATCCATCGCCGTGACCACCTTGTCCAGCATCAGCGGCGTGGGAATCTTGAAAATCGCATCCCCCATGTATTGGGCATAGGCGCTGTCCTTGTCGCCGTGCAGCCCCTTGATGAACGGGAACACCCATTCCTGCATCACCGCGTACATCTGCTGCGCCGGAAAGTCCCGGAACACCGACCATTTCAGCTGCTCGCCGGGAATGCTCCGCTCCCCGATGGTGACCTTATCCGCAAAAATGCTCTTGTGGGGCAGGCCCAGCATGGCGCTCTCCTTGGCGCGCTGGTTGTCCGCCGCGTCCAGGTCGTGGATGAACATTAAATAGGTCATCTGCTCCACCACGTCCAGCGGATTGGTGATGCCCCCGGTCCAGAAAGTTTCCCACAGGCTGTTGATTTTATTTTTCAGTTCGTTGTCCAGCATTGTTTACTCCTTGTTGTGGTTCCAGATGCAGGCGGCATACCGCCCGCCCCCCAGTTTCAGAAATTCGCCCTGTTTTCGCCTTCCTGCAAGGGAGAAAGGCACAGAAAATCCAGAACAAAAACCGCAATCAGCAGCGTATCGTGGATTTTGGCAAAGCCAAATGTGCGCATGCCGTTTCCATTGGCGGTTGTAAGTTGGTTTGCTATAATTTCAGTCTAACAAGGGCAGGTTGGCAAGTCAACAATCAATTCTGTCATTTTTGAGAAAATGATAGAATTGAATTTCCGTACAACAAAACTCCCCGCAGGCAACCTGCGGGGAGAAAAACGGTAGTTCACACGGCGGCCGGCCCGGCGGGTACGGCACGGAACCAGCCGCAGGCCGGGGTGATGCAATCCATCTGCCGGTGCATGGCCTCCAGCCGGGGGTGCAGGTAAAAGGTCTGGGTGGTGCCCACGTCCGCGTGGCCCAGCATGCCGCTCAGCGTCAGGATGTCCATGCCGTGCTCGATGGCCCGTGTGGCAAAGGTGTGCCGTTACGGTATAATAACGACAAACGGAAAAAGCCTTTATTTTCAAGGGGTTTGAGCGTTTGCCGTCATTTATTCAATTCCTTTTCCAAGTTGAAATATGACGAGAAAATTATTGAATAAAGGAGGCTGTTTCATTAACGACAAAATTTAATAGTGCCAGCGGTCCGGTATATTGCCGGATCGCTGATTGCCGTGGGCGTTTCACTTTTGCAGGTGGACGCCCTTTTTTCATACCCATTTTCAGGAGAAAGGAGATTCACATGGAATTAAATGAAATGGAAAAACGGCTGCTTTTTCAGGTTGAGGGTGACTATCAATCCAAAGTCCTGAACGAGCTTTACATGACCGCCCGGTACACAAATAATCCCGAACAGCGGAAGGCAGCGGAGAATCTGATGGCAAAGCTGCGCGTTCTGACGGATGCCGAGTGCATGGACATTGTGCGGGATATTCAGAAGAATTACCGTCTGCCTTACCCTCCCCGGACGATCGGGGAAAAGATTGCCGAGGCCAGGCAGCAATCCGGTGCGGAGAAATTGAAGGGGCATGACATCATGGCGCTGGAACGCTTCGACCCGGAGGTACGCCACATGATCGTCTTTGATGTGCTGTCTTATGATTCCCCGGTGGGTGACAAAGGTGATAAG
>OGWU01000878.1_pt1 | contig 18778 bp, 36 predicted proteins | sample 1576071 | NCBI WGS metagenome assembly OGWU01 (sample SAMEA3541582, study PRJEB24748) | human gut metagenome | biome: human gut; feature: human-associated habitat; material: faeces | place: China | collected 2012
CCTCCCCGAAATCGGCCCGGCCGGGCTGCCGTTTTTGACCCAGCCCCCCCCAATCCACGAAGGACGGGAAACGGGAACGGCAAACGATCTGCGAGCTGAAAAAAGAATGCTTATTTTGTATTTAACTTGTTGATTATCAATCATATAAATCAATATTTTAATATACGTTTACATTTGATTAGATTTATTACATATAATCGTCGAATTTTTATTGCAAAATATTTGTTTGAAAATAAAACATGTAGTATATTTGCTCCTGTAAGATAACAGCATTAACAAACAGGCGCACCAGAGGCCATTATAAGTCCCAAGGGTATGGGCAATTAAACATGAAAGCAAATGATGTAAACAAAGTGCAAAAAGCAGTTAAAAAGTCTGAAACAGAAACACTAACAGGCGCCGTAAAAGCTTGGTGTAGATTGTTTAGTAGCTCAAAGGATGTTATGGGAATTATTAAAGAGAACAACATTGAAGTTCCAAAAGATATTATTCCTGCCTTAGTCGCTTTGGCTAAGGATAAAGAATTGGTTATAACTATTTGCAAGGAAATTCTCGCAAATATAGATGGCGTATTTTGTCAATATATAGAAATAGAAAAGATCTACAATGATGAAAACGAATCGATTAACAATAAAGTAATGTTAGCCGAAAAACAAGCCCAAAAAATTATTTTGGGTACAACGCATAAAGCCTTTGGCTATTGTACTCCTATTAAATACTCTGAGGATAAAAGCGGTTATTTCGTTATTTACAATAACGAAAGATATAAATCTACTCGAATGGCTACGAAAATAACTAATTTTTCGTTTTCGTTGATAGCCAAATGTATTACCTATTATCTTACCCACGATAAAAATGTAAGATAGTAGTAAGATGCCCCTATATCCTTATATATAGGGGCGTTATGGTAGCAATGTCCATACGTTCACGCCGTGCTACTGATCTTGACTAAATGGACATGATATTTAACATATTGATACAAGGATATGCAGATCGGTAGGGTGTCGAGAATCTGCATAAATAGCCTGCCTCTTAGCAATGTGGGTAGGGGTTATCTCAGTCGTAGATCGTCCCGTTATTCTTGGCCTTGTATCAAGTTGGGTTAATACGTCCGGTTTCCGGATAGGCCATGTAAATTCATGGGGTATATTGGTGTATATACGCATGTATAGAGCGTATGTCCATTCGTTGCTAGAGTAACACGTATGGAGTGCATAACGGGGTTATAGCCGTGCCAATGTATCAAAACAATAGCGCTTAAGGTGGCTTAAATACTTATGCACTATATGTAGTAGCAAAATAACAACCCTTACAAGGGTATTTTGTGCGGTTAAATTGACGGACAAAGTGCGCCTTGTCGATACGTATCACGGGCAACGTATGTGCGTATTTGGCCGGCTTCGTTGTCGGCAAAGGGACCAATACAAATTAATTGGCGGGCGTGCGGGCGTTCGGCTGGCTGTATCGATAACGCCGGCCGTATTGCCCCCCCCCGGCTTACCGTTTCTTATTGGTGCCATTTAAAACGAATAAATTATGTATAGGAGAAAATTTGACAATCTGAATAGAAAGATAGCACTTAAAAAGGAAAAGGCTTTAGACGCTGCAAGAAAGTCTCAAATTGAGTTCTACGTTGAGCTTACCAAAGAGCTATACAAGTCTAATAAATTAGATTGTAGTAGGGAATCTGATAAATGTAGGCGGAAACGTGTTAGTTACATGGCAAACAAATTGCGGCAATAGATCGTTTGTTTTTATTTGATTTTAAAGTTTGTGCCCTTTCGTACTGTAGTGATATAGGACGAAAGGGCTTTTTTGTGCCTGTATTTTACAAAATGATAGCATATGTATATATTTTGCTTACACATAAAAGTGATGAGGCGGTAAATTTTAAGCCTTGACCGAAAATGTGTAAGTAAAATGCTTTATTTAGCATCATTTTGTATACATATATATCCATGCGGACGGGTATATTGTGCCCTTATGTATGGTTTTGCGCTTGAATCGATCCTAAAAGGTATATAATAGGCGGTACTTATTGTATATTTTTTATCTATATCTGGGCTTATCTTTCCTTAGAGGTAGCTCTAAGGCTTGATATATATTATATTGTTGATACTCAATTAATTATATTATTTGGGTATTGTTTCTAAGTTACGGATACTTATTGTATATTTTTATGGGTATATTTATATATTTCGTACTTGCCTTGTTCTGTTGGTACATGGCGTTTGAGTTGGGGGCGGTATGTTATAGCTACGGGCGACGCCCTGCCTTTAATCATAGTTCTTTTATTGGCTTTATTATCAATACATTGCATAAAGCAAATATACAAGGCAATCAAGAACAAGGATCTCGATATCCTAGACTGAACGGGCGTTCCACGTGGAACAATCGGGAGGAAGGTCTCGGGTTTTATGCTGGGAGTTGGTGGGGTTGATTTGTTTTGCGGGAGGGGACACCTCCAGACAAGGTAAATCAAGGTAAATCAAGGTAAATCAAGGTAAATCAAGGTAAATCAAGGGGAATCAGGGGAAATCAAGAGGAGTCAAGGGGATCAATGTGAACCGAGGAAAAACGAGATGAAATAAGGGATCCCGGGAAACAATAGGGAAGGGGAACAAGGGTATCTTTATAGTAAGGGAATCTTATGTGTATGAAGGTATGTCTATGTATGGGTGTATGTGTTTCTTTGGGTGATGGAGGGAGTGTGGGAAACCAAGGGAAACGGGCGGCGGCGATGGCGTGGGGTCGGCCCCGCTGGTCGTCCGTCCCTGTTTCCTTTTGGCGTTAGTGTAATATTAAAATCTGATAGTGATATGACGAAAGAGGAAGCGAAAGAAAGGTTCGGTGACAATATAATAAACAAACTATTGTCGCTTGGTGCTGAACCGACAAACGTATGCAGGAATGACGATATTGTGGAATGGTGCAGTGATGGATGCATAAAAGTGGGCGATATTGAAGTATGGGCTTACTATTACTTTTATGAAGGAGAGAACCCTGATTTATGTAATTGGGAGGATCGCATGGAGATAAAGGTAGAGGAATGTTGGATTTAAAATTGACTGATATGAGATTCATGTATTTAACGGAGCTTAGAGGAAAGGATATATGCGTAGGCGACAAAAAGTGCAAGAGGGTAAAAATATATGTAGGCAGGCCGTTGGCGGATACGCCTAAAACCTATAAACGAATAGGTGGATTTGTAGCAAAAGAACTATCCAACGCTTATAACAGCGGTTGTGTTTCCATCTATGAAGCAAAGGATAAAACGCTCAGATATTCGGTTTATCGAGACGGTTGTTTTTATCCTTATTACGGGAAGTTGGAAATAATAGAATAGTGGTATGGGGACGGAAGAAAATGAATGTGAAAGCTCGAATGTTTAAGAATAATAGACAGGTTATGCTATATCTGGATATTAAGGGGACATCGGATTTAGATTGTCCTTATATAGATATTGACACGGGGTGGGTTAACAGGATTTTCAAACATTTACCGGAAAAAGCGTGGGATAATACCATCATAAACATGAATATATGTGTTGAGTACGGGACCGGTGATCTATGGTATTCCAGAGTGAGGACATTTGAAGGAAGCTGTTGTGCGGAATATATTCTTACATCTAGAAAACCTAGGAAGAATAACCGGAGAGAGCTTGTGAATAATCCCGAAGATCAATTATTGGATTTTGATACGGTAAGGGAGACTGTATTTGGGATGGAGAAAGAATTGAGCATTGATGAGAGTGTTAATGTGAAATTCGATTATGAGATTATTTGAGGTGGTTAATGATACCAAGGGGAATGCGGGCGGCTGCGGGGAGGCTGGACAGGCCTTGTCGCCAGCGCCGCCCCTTTTCCCTTGGCAACAATAGAAATAAATATGGACGAAATAGAACTACTAAGATTACAGGATGAAGCGCTATCTTACCTTCGTGATAATATTACAAAGGATGAGGCGTATTATATCCTTACGACAGAGAATGAAATGACGGAGGTCTTGATGTCTAAAAGGAAGGACGGGAGCAAACGTATCAAGATTCTTGATGCGGAATATACTATAGAGAAGGATGATATGCTATTTCTATTCGATACTGATGGGGTGATAGATGAGTGTCTTTTGGTTGCCAGCTACATAGGGGTAAATATGTATTTTCGCAGGCAAGATGTCAACGCTATTTTGAATAACATCAATAGAGAGAAAGTTCTGAAATATCCTTACATAGCTATTCAGTTAGATAATATACAGACTGTAGAAAAGCGTAGGGTTATATTCGAGATAACCGGTCATAGGGTGGATTATGATAAGGTGGATTTTATGTTTGTTTATTTTATGGCTAGAATGTTATGAGGGCGAGAAGGACTGTGAAAGAAAGAGATATTGTGAAGATATTGGTATTCGGGTATGATAGGACGCTTATAAAATCCATTAAGGATTCCGGATTCAGAAGTATGTCGGATGTAATATCGTACGCCAATAATATGGTCGGGGATAAGCCCATTGATCATATTAGGGTGTCGAATGAGGCTCGTGGATGGTGTGGGTCATATACTAATTATGGTAAAATGATAGATTAGTTTGATAGGAGGATATGATATGAGAAGGATTATAAAAGAGAAAGACGATATCAAGGTATCTATATTTAGTGGGGATAGATTGGCTCGTGTTTTCATTGATTCTAGGTATAGGAATATAGCTATGGTGATAGCCGATTGCGGCAGAATAGCTAATGGTTGTTATCATATACATCATATTGAGGTGGTAAATATGGATAGGGGATGGTATGGTACATACACCTTATATGGAAGGAAAATAGATTAGTCGGATAGTGAACAACAAAGGAGGTATATATGGATAATATTATAACAAACGCGGATGGCGTGAAAGTAAAAGTAAGAGTATATGATTTTGGCGATGAAGTGGCTGATAGATATACCATAGTATATGCAAATAAAAATATAAAGGATGGTTATGGGGTGGTGTATTATCCTGTTTTCTCATGTAGTGAGGATCCATTCCATCCATTAGGAGTGGGGATGTATGCGGGAGATTATTATCCGCATAGAAGTCATATGTACAATTTTGGTAAAAGAGTGAAGGATATAGATTCACTGCCAAAGAAAGTGATTGAATTTATAAAATATATTACACAATGAACGAAATAACTTACAACAATTATGATTTGGTTGCTTTTGAACAGAATGGGGAAGTGGTAGTAGCCGTAACATTCTACAGGTATTACAAGAAGAAAGCTAAAGGTGAGGTTAATTATAGATGGAGAACCAGATGCCCGGAGCTGGTGGATAAGATCGTAAAACACCGTACCAAGGTGTTTACCGGTCAACTTATCCAGTTAGCGAAGGCGTATGGGGAGAAAAAGGTTATAAAATATCAAAAAGAGGAGGAAGAGGTATGTCAAGATATGATAGAGACACAATAGAAATATATATACTGGATCATATAGATACAGATAATTATGGTAAGCAGTTTAAATATGATAGGGAATATCTATCTTTTATGCTTAACGTGTTCAAGGATGAGTATAGAGAACATATCAAAAGGGATGGAATTAAGAAAGCTTTTGAGGATTACATAATGAGCGTTCCATCCATATTTAGGATTCATATAGCGGATTGCGACATTAGATATTTATTACGTTCATGGGGCGTGGAGTTCGATGAGGATGATGATGAGATATACATCTTGTATAAGAGGATCATAAGAGAGGTCTTTTTTTAAGATGTGTGAGGATATGAAAGTTTGTTAATGTTGAACCAAACCTTGGCGGGGCGGAAGGATATATCATGATCGTACGTGTACGGATATGGTCCGGGGTCGGTTCCCGGCGCCTTGGCATAATTTAAATATAAATGATATGGAAGATAATATTTTAAGAAAAGCGGCTGAGGAGTTAAAGAAGGCCGGTTGCAGGGTTTTCGCATGGCAGGATGATACTTATAATAGAGGTTGGAGTAAGGGTGATTATACGATGTTGTATTACGCCTTCCCTGATTCACCCAACATCGGGTATCTGAGTCATGGGGAATATGGGATGAGCGTAGCGTATAGTAGAGCTTATATACCGAGCTATGGAAGTGGATCGGGGTGTTGTGTCAAGGAGGAAGCTACGTTTGACCTTGAGACGGCGTTAGATGTGCTGAACGGGCCGTTACCTAGGTGGTGTAGGTCTTATGGGGTTTATCCAAAGCAGTACGATAATATTGATAAATGGTATAATAGCGATAATCATAACAAAAAATTATTTAAGGAGATTTGATATGGAGGTAAAAGATTGGGAAAATCTGGTTTTGAATACAGAAGTAGGATCACATTGTTTTGTTACGCTGATTGATAATAATGACATCAGTAGAGGTTACGCGCAGATCAGACGCGCGGAACATTTCGGATATAATATCTGTTTCACCCGGTTATATGGGAATAAATTTTATTTCGAGAAGATAGAGGAAGGTCGTACACAACAATATATCAATAGGAGGAAATAAGATGGTAATAGAATTTGATTTTGAGATATACAAAAACGGAGATTACGATAAGGTATATCTCCGCAACGGGGAAGAGGCAAGAGTATTATGTGATAATGGGAAGGGCGATCGCCCCATAGTCGTGATGGTTGAGAATGATAACGCAGATGATTATATTATTCTACGTTATAACGAAACTGGCAGAAATAGTCAATCGGGTCTCGATCTTATGTTATCGGTAAAAGAACGGGAGCCAGAGTTGTGGGTTGTTGTTATATCTTACATGGATAATAAAGATAAGAGACAAAAGATGGTCTTGCCTAATTTTTTCTCAAAGAATATAAGAGGGAATATATATCTTCAAGGAAGCTCTAAATCAAGTGTATCATATTATGTTGATAAGTTAGAAGAAGATAAGTGCTTCGATGAGCTATGCGAGAAGATAAGGGTAAAGAGAGATCGTATTTATAACATGGAAATAATATCACTATCAGATGACGAGGCGACAGTTTAACCAGTTGATAAATAAACTGGACGGTAAAAACCCGTTTATCGTGTTGCATAGGGATGCTGTTGCGCCTAAATACGTGGGTGTGGAGGTGTCGAAAGAAGGCGTGGTATATAATTACTCGGTTATAAGCGTAAATGATGACTACAAGCCTAAAAAGGCTCTTATTTCGAAGATATTGAGTATAGCTGATAGTCTAAATAGCGATAAGAGCTTAAAAGGGGATTGATTGGACGTATTTATGGTATGCAGCATCATATACGATATAATGCCATAAATAACGTTATATGGAGGATATGTATGATAATATGATAGATAACGTATTCGTGTCTTGATATCATAATATTATGCCATTATATCCTCTTTTTGTATAAAAAAGGATAACAAATAACATAAATATCTTGGATATGGAAGAGATTAACATAGGTGATAAAATTATGTTCCATATTACTGGTAATCATAATATGGGATATACCAAAGGGAAGAAGTATGTCGGGACGGTATTAAGCCGGGATAGTCGATCACGCCTTCATGTGAGGGCGAAAGGCATGCCTAGGGCTTGTATTGAGGAGCGGGATGTGGATAAGCTTATCGAGGAGAGTATGGATTTTGATATGGATGAGGTAATACCTAATCCAGTAGCGAGGAAGTTGTATAAGCTAATGAGTAGATACATTTGCGCATTCGGATGGTTTCATGAAAGTATCAACGGATATATCGTGTATGATTGTGTGATGATGGTTAAGAATTTAGAACATAATGTTATGTGTCTGTTACATGATCATGGATTCGAGACACGGCATATTGATAGTTATTCTTGGTGGATGACTAATGAGAGAATGATGTCTGAGGTGACATATGCGGAAGGGGATATTCATATAATTGTTCATGAGTGTATGGAGGATTATGTGGATAACGTGAAATTTGGGGAGGAATTTTATAAAAACAAGGAAATATGATAAGATACTTACTCGTGACGGCGATGATAATATTGACACCGCCAAAAGGGAACGGTGGTCTGCCCCTCGCCCCAAGGCCTGCCGTGATCGAGGCACGGGTATGGGATAAGCTGGCGGCCGCCCTGTCTTTCGTGGAGTCAAGGGATAACGATCGAGCGTATAACGCCTCATCCGGGGCTTTAGGGAGGTGGCAGATGAAAAAGGTGTATGTAGATGAGGTTAATAGGATATTGTGTCTTAAACGGGAGAAAAAGCGGTATAGATACGATGATAGAACAAATCCTATCAAGGCTAGGGAAATGTTCGAGATATATCAATCTCATCATAATCCGAACAAGGATATAGATCGGGCTATAAGATTGCATAGGGGACTACATTCTACTAAATATGTTAAAGAGGTTAAGCGTAAATTGAGAGAATAAAAAGAATATAGGAGGATAAAGACATGGACGAGAATAAAGTGATACGGCCGATGGATTTTGTTCGGCTTACAAATATTGACGAATTAAATGTGATTAAGGACACTAAAAACCATATAGGGCTGGTGAAGGAGGTCAGTCGGGACGGGAGAATGAGTATAATATGGATAGGTGAAACTTACAGCCAGTTGGCGTGGTTCAAATCGAGCGAGTTGGAGGTGGTGGATAACCTTGTGAGCATCCTGACATGCGGGCTGGCTAACTTTCGAGGAGACGGGAAAGAGAGCGCGGATAAATTTTATCCAATGAATTTATGTTATATAAAGAGGGGGTGATATATGAAATGGGTGATAATAAAAGGAGTTAGATATCCTAGTTCCGTGATATCAGCATTTGCGGCATATAATATGGATAACCCCTTCTTGAAGGTCAGGATAAGAAACAAGTATCATATAGTGCCTTTTGATGATGTTAATAAGATGGCTAATCAGATGGTGTATTTAATGGACAACTATCCTGATTTCGTTCAGATAGGGGGATGGTGGATATCCAAGAAAGCGGTGATGTCTTGGGTTCCCAAGGGGCAGGCCGTGGACGGATCGGGCTGGGTCATATCCTTTATCCTGTCCTTTGGATTGGAGGGAGGGACGCAAATTAGATTTGATAAAGAAGATGAATACCTAAGTGAGATAGATAGGTTAAACGAGTTGTTTAATGTAATATTATAAGGGAGTATGTTGATAGATGTAAATAAATGGATTGATAAAAACGGGAGCTTCGATGAAGCCGGCGGCTTGGATTTAGTGAGGCACGGATATGAGTGGATTAGACGGATGCGTAAATTCGAGAATAAGGCAGATCGTCATACTTTTCAGAAAGTGTTTGGCAATAAAAGAGGCAATGAGTTATGGGACTGTTTTTTAGAGGTAGGAAGATCTATCTTCATATTAGAAGATAGCTATTTCCTGATTAACGACAGGAACGTCTTCTCTTTATGTTTAGCAGAGTGTAGTGATTATGATCTATATGAGCTTGTTCATAATATTGATACGGATAATGATCAAGGCAAATGATGTTGTTTAATTAAAAAAATAAATTGTTATGGAAATTAGAGAATGTTTATCGGTTTATCTAGAGAGTGGATATCTTTTTGACGATATGTCAGGAAGATTAAAGTGGTTTGAGATTGATAAGATCTTGATCAGTTTTACATATGGAGTAGTTAGATATGTAGGAACATGGGGAGGATGTAGGACTGAGAAGACATTAGATGGGAAATTATTTTATTCGTCCGAAGAATGTTTTAAAAAGGGCGAGAGCATTCCTAAGACAAGACTATCAATATATGATGTTTTTGAGTCATTATATGGGTTCATTCCAATAGGTGATGTGTGGAAATACAAAAACGGAAGAGCTGTCAAGGATAAGTTGGAATATTTTGATGTTGAAATAGATGATAAAGGAAAAATTTATTGTAAGGAAACATATTACAGAACACGTGAAGATGTGTATAAATTCAATGACTTAACTGTAGTTGACAGGAATGGAGACATAAGGTTAGTGGAATCATCAAAAAGTAGATTAATGCTTAGTAATGATCAATTGGATGTCGTGGAGAGAATGAAAGGCATCATTGATGACATGGTTAGGTTAAAGATGATTATGTATATTGATCAAGACTATAATCTTTGTTTTCTGCCGGGAGATAAAATAGAAGATTTGACAATGGATGAAACAGATGGATTTGTGGATACCACCGGTATAGTGACATCTATAAAATCTAAGAATGTAGTGGAGTTTTATGTAGAAAACCCATTCGTAAAGATAAAGGATGAGTAATATCTGAATCTGGATTGTGGTGGTTCGTGAGAATAGCCACAATCATATCTCTAAACGTGAACACGAGGAGGTACGTATGTCATTCGATTGACGTTAGGGATCTAGTTATATTAAAAGAGGAGGAATTATGAAAGAGATTGTATTAAAACTGTATGAGTTTGATGAGTTACCAAAAGACTCACAAGAAAGGATCATAGAGCGTGAGCACTGGAATGTAATGGAGCAATGTATGGATGCTTATAACGTAGACTATAAAAAGTCAATGGAAGCTTTTGAGGATCTGACAGATACTAAGGCTTATAGTTGGAAAGTTGGATACGAGAGATATGATTTTAGTTATGAGTTTAAATACGGAGATCCTATTTATGAACACCCTACAGATTATCATCGTGATATATTCCCTGAGAATCTATGCGGTAAATTACTGTTCAGATATATCAACAACAATATTATGCCATATATTATCAAGGGCAAGTATTTCTCCACGTCAGGTAAATATATTGATGGGAAATACAAATACAGGCACAAGTATAGTAGGGTGATGTTTGACTATGGAGATAATTGCCCATTGACAGGGATGTGTTATGATTATTATCTTCTTAAACCAATAATTGATTATTACAATGCATGGTGTACTTACCCGGAGGATTTTTCTTTAGAGGATCTGATGAGACAATGTTATGATAACTTCTTTAAGTCATGGCATGAGGAGTATGAGTATTGGGCTGATAATGAAGATGCGATACGTGAGGAACTTCATCATAATCAATATGAAGATCGACTTTATTATGAGAATGGGGATATATATGAACATGTAAATTGATTAAGATATGTGTAATGTATTGATTTATGATATACCCTTTGGAATAAGGGTATTCATGCATAGGGACGGGGTAATCCGTGAAGCGAAATATCGTGGCATGATAGTAAAAGATCCAGGTATTTGTGGGAGAAATATGTATGTCGAATATATTTTTTGGTTTGGAAGCAAATTGGGAGAGGGTAAAATTGAGACAAGTACGTCTATATACAAAACTCTTGAAGATGCTAAGCGGGAAGTTAGTCCTATACAACATAAGATATTAGATATAAAGTCTTTTTCTCTAAGATATCTATCATGTCTTATCTGGGATGGTATACAGTTTTATGGCTGGTTATGGGATGGATCAAGACCAATAAAAAGATCGACACGAGAATCTTTAAATGCCTGTGAGATATATAGAGATAAGATTGCTTTCATTGATTATCATGGGAATAAGTATGATGCCGAATATTTCCAGAGATTTACCCAAACCGCTGAGCAATGCCGGTCGGCAAACAAACCAAGAATTGTTATGCTGGATGAAGAAGAACCTCCATATAGCGTTAATCCAACTTACATCCGGAATCTTCAAGAGATGTCAGCGGAAGCTGTGGAGAGATTAACGGAGTTGAAATGTTATAGCAGAGAAGAAGCATTCGACATCATTCAAGACTGGGCCAAAGAGTTTACAAAAAGATATAACAACTACGTTTTTGATGGAAGTTACTATAAGATGATAGATACGTTTATTGAAGAGAAATTAAGAACTATTTAAAACATATCTTATGAAAACACAAGAAGAATATGCCCGTGAAATTGACGAAATCGTTCGCCGGGATGTAGAAAATTGCCAGAGTGACTGGTTTAATATTGAGAAGGAAACATTCATGCTTCCAGAAAACAAGAATAAACCGTTTATTCTTGGAACCAGAAAGACCGGATGTGACTTAATTGTACTGGGTGGCACTAATTGTAATGAAGGTAGTATGAATTGGCTTTTTGGTGGTATTGGCAATGAAAACTTCTATGTATGTCAGTCACTTACTTTTTATAAATCACAGCAAGAAATTAAGAAAGTGAATCCGCTATATGCTTTCAAGGTGGCCACTGCTTATTTTAGAGAGAATGGAATAATTCCGGTGTTTGAAAATGTAAATTGTAAACTAATAAAGCTATGATAGAAGTAATAAGATACAGGCTTCCGGTTTATTGGGCTTGCCCGTTAATCAATGATGATTACACTGGATTAACGGATGAAGAATGTGAGGAAATCAAACGCTTCTTGGAAGCAGCAGAAGGTTATCCGGTAGATGTAGATTTTGAAACACAAGGATTCTACCGTTGTAATGACGCAGGAACACTCCCCGGAGAATGTGCGGATTTTATTTTTCACAAGTACAATGATTAAACTAAGGTAATTATATACCATCTGTAATTACATAACAAAAAAACATTGATATGAATAACTATATGGTAGCTCATTTATGGGCGAACGAAAAGAAAGAATCAGCTAGAGGTAGCAATTTCTTCTTTGAAGGTGAAAGTATTTATTCTTATGGCTATCACTTTGAGGTTGGAAGAATCGTAAGAAATAAGTGTGGTGAAAAGGCGTATTTGCTTAACGATAAGTATTATTCTTCTTCCACCTGTAAACATCAACGTTGTGTTCGTAGTGCAATACCAACTGGCTCAAAGGTATTTTCTGTTGGATATAATATGTCTGATGATGGCAGCATGGCTTTTATCACCAGTCAATTGGAGCTTATCAAAGAGGTTATCGAGAAATACAAGAAGGTCAGAACAAGCCTGTCTTATAGGGATGTTTGGGGAGTATTTAGAAGTCTAATGGATTATATTGAGTTCTTTAATATGGGTACTCCCAAGAGCCTTTTTAAAAAGAGTGCAAACAACTGGATCGGAACTAAACATGAGTTATCTTATGAATCGGATAAGATTAAAAGTGAATATGTCCATGAGTTAAAGCGTGTGTTTGAGGTATTGCTAAATCATCAAGCGTTAGAAACTTTAGGAACGACCAATGTGATAGTAGATGAGATTTGTGGTGAAGGAACGTGGGCTGAGTATGCGGCCAGATGTCAGAGATGGGAAGACAGTAAGGCGAAAAAAGAGGCTTTAATTCTTGAAAAAAGAAGAAAAGAAAAAGAAGATCGCAAGAAAAAATTTGAAGAACAGATCGAGATGTGGAAGTCTGGCAAGATTCTGGAATTATATCCACATTATTATTTGAAGGATGACCAGCCTAACGTATGGCTTCGCATTAAGAATGGCATAATTGAGACTAGCAAGAATATCAAGATAGGACGAGCCGAAGCTAAGAGACTTTGGGAATTGATAAAATTCCTCCATAATGACGGTAAATTCCAACACGATATGGTATTGGATACAACCGGTCACAAATGGAAGATCAATAGCTATAAGAATGATACATTGGTTGCTGGATGTCACAGGATCGCGTATAGCGAGATGAAAGGTATTGCGAGACAATTAGGATGGGATTAAACAGCTATCAAGTAACATTTGAGAGCTGTGGCGATCACTATCAGATTTACGGGAGAGACATCCAAGATGTCATGGGCGGCGTTACCGGTGGAGCCGGCGTGTATGGGTAAGGCGGTCGGGGAAGCGGGGCGTCCGCTCATGCTTTGTGGTGCAAGGTTGTATATAATTACCTAAGAATATATCCCTGAATATGAAAATAAAGGCGACCAAGTACAGAAATGATTACAGGGTATGGTTGGACTATGCAGGAGATTACAGAAACGAAAATATAGAATAATATGAAATATCAAAATTTTATGTGCCCTTATGAGCTTGCGCTAAAGTTGCATGAGTTGGGTGTAAATTCAGAGTCGGAATTTTATTTTGTGAAAGAGATGAAAGGAGGGGGATCCCAAACAGAATCAGTTACACAAAATACAATGAGATATTCATACAGAAAAGAAGGAGACCTCATACCGGCTTATATGAGTCATGAACTTGGAGAGATACTACCAAGTATGATAAATATCAGTAAATCAGAAATATGGGATGACTGGTTGCAGTTGACACAATATTTTCCGAATAAGGATAGCGAATACTACGAAGCTGCTTATGTTCGATACGATGCTTACAACCCACAAACAGAAGTGTATAGTGGATTTGGAAGTACAGAGGTGGAGTCGAGGGCGATGCTGCTTATTGATCTATTGGATAAAAAAGTATTGACATTAAGTGATTTAAACTTAAAAAGTTTAAATAGAATATGAAGACAGTAAGATTATCTGACTTCTCGCCTTATAATAGGAATAAGGGAAAGACGCAAGAGTTGCGTCACAAATTCAGGAATCAAATACTTGAATATTGGGGAGAAGATACCGGGATTTTGATAGGAATTATTATTGTAAGAATACTTGCTGTATTAATGTAGATAGAAAAGACAGTACGGATATTATATATAAAGAAGTAAAAAGATCATGAGTTTAATAGATAAATTAGAGGATTTGGTGATCAAAGTAGACACCGAATACCAACAGAAGATGGAGGCGGTGATCCGGGAGATAGTTCCGGGGATGCCGGAAGGGAACGTGCGCCATGCCGCCGAGTGTATGTGTACGGACAGGATGGGGAGCATGATGGATATCGATATTTATATATTAAAGGAAGAGGATAGACCTTACGAATGCCATTATCTAAAGGATCTGCTGGAGGATAGGGTAGCTAGAATAGCCAAAATGCATGAGGATGAAAGTTATACATACAATATGGATGATAATTATTGGTGCGCCACATGTGGATCCCATTCTCATAAAAAGGATTCCAAGACAGGGTATTGTTGGTATTGCGATACAGTTAATTGGGTTAAAGAGGATGGGAAGGATGTTGGAATATAAAAACAAGCAATTATATAACAAGGAGGAATAAACATGGGAAGAGGTGTTAATACAGGCGCCTTGTCTCCGGTCGGCGGTATCGGGGAAATACGAATGCGAGCAAACCTGCGAAAAATAGTGGCGTACAAAGATTTCGCGAAACAGATGGTCATGGCACAATACGAATGATAGAGGAGATTGGTGATTAAAACATTAAATAACATTAAACATGAAAAAGAGTAGAAGAATTGTAAAGAAAATGAGCAAGAAGAGCCTTATCAACAAGAAGGCTCTTCGGTATATTATCGCAAACAGTAATTTATGTAAACATGCGATAAGAGAATTGGAATTAGCCGGATATAGCAAAGAAGAGGACGGTCCTAACAAATGGATGCGCGAACAGGTAATAGAAGCTGTCGCGCTGTTCTCTTCTCATGGTAACAGCGGATTCTCGGCACCATTTGAAATCAATCTCGTCAAGAAACTTTGCAGTTTTGATATAATCTCTCCTTTGAGATTTGACGATGGCGAATGGGAAAAAATAGGCTTAGACGGGAGTTGCCAGAATAAAAGAAAATCATCGATATTCAAAGAGCCGGACGGGAGTATCCATGATGTTGATGCATTTTCAAAAGTTCCTGTAAAAAAGTTTTTATTCGCCACTCGAACGTGGACGGAGAACATCCATAAGATAGGATGGATAGGAGGGTTGTTTGAGACGGACGAAAACGGAATACTCACTGGAAGATATTTTGGTAGATGTAATGTAAAAGACTATCAGAACGGATATATGCCAAAAGGCAAGAAAGAAATACCATGCAGGGAGATAGAGATATCGCCGGACAATTGGATTATGACAGTTGAATCAAACAATGAGGCTTTGATTGAATTGTCAAAGATTTATGATATAGTCTGGCGACAATGCCCTTGCTTGAAAGGCATAATGAATACCAACGTTACACCGGAACTTGAAAGATTGGCATGCGAACAAATGAAGGGATAAACAATGAATGACAAATTTGTAGACATGCCGAAATGCATGGCGGACAAATACGAAACCGCCGACTTTATTGCCAGCGATCCCGTCCAGTTCCCAAGGCGGTATTCCGGGCGGGACGCGGAGGTCAGTGGGTTCATTACTTCGTGGCTCTCGTTCGGGAATCGAAAGGCGATCATCGGGGCGGCGGAGATGAGGAAATGTCTTGATAAGATATTTGATTTGGCGATTGATGAAAGGCTTAAATAATTAAACACAAAATCATATAAGATGATAACTTCTATAAGGATAGACGATAACAAGAGGACTCCATTTAAATATACCTCAAAGATAAAAGCGTTAAAAAATGGCTCTGAGTTTATATTCAAACCCGGCGTGAATGTGATTGTAGGCAAGAACGGGAGCGGGAAATCAACCCTCCTGAATATGATATCGAAGTACATGTTGTGCGAGAAAAAGATGTGTTCTGAATTACCGTCAGAAGCATTGTATTTCCCGGATATATTTGATGATGACAAGGTGCTTGACGGGATCAGTATTAAGTCGGATTATATTGGGAAAGTCTTCTGTCTCCTACAGCAAACTGAAATGAGAAAGGATGATATATTGGATAATATCAATAATTTAAGTTTGTATATGAATGGAACATCTAGATCCTCTGGGGAGAAGAACCTTCATGCCATAAACTCGCTTTTTGATTTTGTGTTTAACCAAGATGAGTATGCGTTTCCGATACAGAAGCTTATGGAATTTAAGAAAAAGTCAAATGAGTTCTGGGCAAACAGGATCGACAATCTTTTAAAATACTACAAAGACAATCATGTGGTATTAATGGAGAAGGATTTTGAGTATACAATCCTTATGGATGAGCCGGACAGGAATTTAGATATTGACAATATCATGGATCTGTACAAGGTATTGTCATTTCATAAACCGCAAATACAAATTATAGCCGTAATTCATAACCCGGCTTTGATTTACAAGTTGAGCAAGCCGGATTGCGTGAACTTTATTGAGATGACAAAAGGGTATTTGAAGAAAATTACTGGTTTTATGAATAAAAAATAAAAAAGGAGATGAGAGAAGAATTGAGAACAATAGGATCAAAAGGACGCCATGTGTTTACAGCAACCTTTGTTAGATTTGGATTTAGGAATGGATACATTGGACCTGTAAAAACGATACTTTTACAAGATGTGACACTTGATAGCAAAATAGTATCAGATCATTTGTGGTTCGATTTAACAAAAGAATTTAGTGGTGCTAATTTATCGCCAGGCGATGTGGTTGAGTTTTGCGCAAGGGTTAGTGCTTACGAGAAAGGATACAAGGGGCACAAGGATGATGTACTTAATAGACCGATAGAAAGAGACTATCGATTATCAAGACCGACAAAAATTAAAAAGATCGGGAAGAAATTAATATTAAAAGATGAGGGGAAATAATACATGATAATTATATGCCTAAAAAATTTATAATTTATTAAAATATAATGATATGAAAATTCAAGTAGAATTAAATTTGGAAGATGTATTCGAGGAAGCTATGTACAATGAAGCGACGTTGAAAGAGGAGTTTACCAGCTCGGTCAGGTTAGCCGTAGTACGTGAGCTTAAAGAAAAGTTCAAGAATGAGTTAATGAGGGAAATATCCAATCCGATATCAGAGAAGATTGAGGATATAGCGAGAGAATCAATGAACGATCTTGTCGAGAACGCCAGCGAGAAGAAATATAGATTCAGGTTAGATTATATGGAAGAGGAGTTGACAGTAGACGAGTTTATAAGAGGCAGGATGAAGAAAGTTATAGACAGCAACATCGAGACAATGGTAGAATCAAAAGCCAAATCTTTTGTCAATGAGTTAAGGAAAAGGTATGATATGGCGTTCGCTGCCTTTGTCGTAGATAACATGAGAAAGCAAAATATGTTGAAGGAAGATAAGATAGCTGAGCTGTTAAAGGACAACCCAAATGAGAAATAGGGAAGATGCCAAAGGAAGACGGAGATCGGTGCTCATGACACCGCCCGTACCGGAGAAGGTCAGGGTATTATCCCCGGCATGGTATAGGGCGGCAGTGGAGTTTCAAGGTAGGCCGGAGCAGGAGCGACTAGCCTTTTGCTCGTGGTGTTGTTGTCATGGAGGGTGTAATTTGTGTATGGATATAAGCAAATACAATATAAAAGGGCTTAAGATATATGGAGGATAAGGTGATTATATACCATTTTACGATTTTAGTGTAAAATGGTATATAATCACCTAAGCGTATTAACTATTAATAATGTTTATTTAATTTAATTCAAAAACAAAATGTCTACTTTTGTAGACACATAAAAATTACACATATGAAAAAGAGTAAATTTGTAAAGGAGTTAGAGAGGATCATCGATATGGTTAAGGCCGAGGATGATGGTTTCGAGTATGGTGGTAAAGTCATTTTCTATAAAGAAGATGATGATAACTATGAAATCTCGGTAAAGAACATCGAGATGAATCTTATGGTAGAGGCCAATACTATGGCTAGTATGAATGATAGGACTTTCGCCTGCCTTATGAGTGAGGTCTATAAACAAAAGTTTACAAAGGCTATAACGATATCGGAGGATGAGGATGATGAAGACAATTGATAAGATGACCGATCAGGAGATATATGATCTTACTGATGAGCAGGTAGAGAAATTGATCGTAACAAGATGTGCGGAGGAAGGTGTCAGGTTTATAGATGAGCCTCCAGTCATGAAGACGTATGGATATAAATCTATTTCTCCATCTCATTTCTTCTACTATTTGGAGGGCTTGAATATAGCCGTTCTTGATCAGAATGATGCTATTAAGATAGCTAAGTTATTAAGTGAATTTGATCTATACAGGACTAGATATGATTTCACCATATCCAA
>OGWU01000884.1_pt1 | contig 18706 bp, 7 predicted proteins | sample 1576071 | NCBI WGS metagenome assembly OGWU01 (sample SAMEA3541582, study PRJEB24748) | human gut metagenome | biome: human gut; feature: human-associated habitat; material: faeces | place: China | collected 2012
ATCGGGCTTTCCGGAACGTTTGACACGGAACTTATGGAAAAGGCGGGACTTGCGGCAGGCAAGGAGGCACGGGTGCTGAATAAACGCCATCCGAGCGGCCATCTGATGCTGTGGGGGCCTACCGTTGACCTGTGCAGAAATCCGCTCTGGGGCAGAAACGAGGAGGGCTACGGAGAGGACCCGTTCCTGACCGGAGAAATGTCGGCGGCATACACAAAAGGGCTTGCGAACAGGCACGGGGAGTACCTTCAGGCCATCCCGACGCTGAAGCATTTTTGCGCCAACAATACCGAAAACGAGCGTGGAACTGCCTCGTCCGATGTCGATATGAGGACGCTCAACGAGTATTACTATGCGGCATTTGAACGCCCGATAACCTGTGGCGGAGCATACTCTGTAATGGTGGCATATAACGAGCTTTCGGGGGTTCCGGCGGTAATAAATCCGGATATACAGAAAGTCCTCAAAGACAGATGGGGACTGGGATTCGTGGTAACTGACGGCGGCGATTTCTCGCAGAATGTAACGTTCCACAAATACAGCGAATCCCACGCAGAAACGATAGCCCTTGCGATAAAGAACGGTACGGACGTTATGACCGACTGCGAGGACGTGGTCGAAGCGGCGGTGTTTGAGGCATTAAACAGCGGACTTGTGTCGGAAAAGGATATAGACAAAGCGCTGTATAACAGCCTGCTTGCAAGGTTCAGACTTGGTGAATTTGACGAAAAACATCCATTCTCAGATGTGTGCGAGATGATGATTGACAATGAGGAGCATAAGTGCCTCAATCGCAGAGCAGCACTGGAACAGATGGTATTACTACGCAATAGCGACATACTGCCGATTTATGATGAATGTAGCGTGGCTGTGGTCGGTATGAACGGTAATTGCAATCTTATGGATTGGTATACAGGTTATTCGTCATATAATACAACGATATTTGATGGAATAAAAGAAAGATACGAAAAAGCAGAATATGATAATGCCTGTGATCATATAGTAATAAAATCGAAGCTGACCGGAAAATATCTCGGTGTTGCAGATGATGATACGGTGAGTGCGATTTATGAAAAGGACGATCCGAGGGCGCTTTTTGAAAAGGCGGAATACGGCCACGATGAAACAACGTACCGTTCGCTTTACAACAACAAATACATAACGGAAAACACCTGTAAGTGCGACAGCGAAAGCACTTACCGCTGGTACTCGCAGGAAATAATGAAACCGCAGAAACACGGAGATGAGGTACTGTACCGCACCTATTTCGGCAAGGCTCTGGGCGTTGACGAAAAGGGAAAGCTGACGCTTGTAAGGCAGTACGGATTGACCGATGACAAGCTGTTTTGCGAGGAGGTCATATCAGACGGTATAGTGCGTGCCGCAGAGCTTGCGAAAAAAGCCGATGCGGTCATAGTCTGCATCGGCAACGATCCGATGATAGTAGCCCGTGAAATGTACGACCGTAAGACACTGTCACTGCCCGCACATGATTCTGCGCTTTCCAAAGCGGTTTACAGCGCCAACAACAAATGCGTAATGGCGGTGGTGTCAAGCTATCCGTTCTCGATATGCGAGGAGCAGGAATATATGCCTGCTATAATCTACACCACACACGCAGGTCCGGAGCTTGGAAACGCTTTCGCCGATGTGATAAGCGGCAGATATTCTCCTGCCGGCAGACTGGCACAGACGTGGTATAAAAGCGAATATGAGCTTGCACCGATAGAATGCTACAATATTATCGAAAACGATATGACATATCTTTACTACAGGGGAAAACCGCTCTATCCGTTCGGATACGGGCTTAGCTACGCAAGGTTTGAATATTCGGACTTTGACGTAAAGGAAAACGGTGATGTTATAAGCGTTTCGCTTGATGTCACAAATGTTTCCGAAACGGACAGTGACGAGGTAGTGCAGATATATTTCCGTATGGAAAATCCGTCGGTAAAACGTCCGCTAAGACAGCTTGTGGCTTTTGCCCGTGAGCATATCAAGGGTGGCAGGAAAAGGCATTTTGAATTTGATATAAAAAAGTCGGAACTGAGATTCTACGATGTCAGCCGTGAACGTTTTGCCGTAGAGCAGGGCAGATACACCTTTATGGCGGGTGCGTCAAGCGAGGATATAAGGCTTACAAAAACGATCGACGTAAGCGGTGAAATAATACCTCCGAGAGAGCTTTGCAAGGGCATCAAGGCGAAAAATTACGACGGCAAATACGGGACGAAAATGAAATACAGCAAAAAGTTAGAACAGCACTATATGCTCGGCGGCGGACTTATCTACAACAACTGTGTGCTTGGTGACGCAGACAGTATAGAGATAGTGTGCGGAAGCCGTGTCAATACGGGCAAAATAACCGTGCGTTACGGAGGAAAGACATTATGCGAGGCTGAGGTGAAGCCAACGGTAGATGTTACCAAATTTGAAACGGTGACGGCACAGTTTGACAAGGCAGTGCTTGCCGGAATCGACAGGGAGAAGCCCGCTGTGTTTGAGCTGTGGATGCCGGAAGAGATATATATTCTCGGCTTCAGGACTTATTGATATTTTCAATCTCAAGTGATGCTAAAGGACGGTGACGGCGGTTTTATCCGCCGCAGCCGTCCGTTTTTTATGGTACGGGGTATTACTGTGCTGTATGATAGGGTTGGGTGTCCGGCGGCATCAGGACGGTGAAAATATATTGTTGACAAGGCAGAGGATATATGGTAATATATTATTAGATTTCTAACAGTTTAAATGCGAATTTAAAATATTTCCGGAGGGACTAATGGAAAATTCACTTCATCACTTGCTTATGACAAACCACACCGCTTTTCGCAAGCGGATTTTTTCTGCTCTGAAAAACGAGGGGCTGACTTCGGGACAGCCAAAGGTGCTTGAATATCTTGCGGAGCATGACGGAGCAATGCAGAAGGATATTGCCGCCGCCTGCAGAATTGAGCCTGCAACGATGACTTCATTGCTTTGCGGCATGGAGAAAAAGGGTCTGATAACACGGTCAGCGCCTGACAGACGCTCGCTCAGCGTATATCTCACAGAGAAGGGAAGAATGCTCATTCCGCTTATCAAAGAGGAATTTTCAAGGATAGAGGACAGGGCTACCTGCGGATTTTCCGATGAAGAGCGTGAACTGCTTATTTCGCTGTTGTCAAGGATGCGTGAAAATCTTGATTGAATCAAAGAACGAAGGAAAGACGAAAATGTCAAAGAAAGAAACCGCTAAAAGATATGTTTTATTTATAATAAGCCTGTTTTTCTCCGCACTGGGAGTGGCTTTTACAAAGCACGGGGAGCTTGGTGTGTCGCCGATTTCGTCCGTTGCGAATGTGCTTAGCTGTACAAAGGGAGGTTTCTCGCTCGGAGTATGGCTTATAATCTGGAACTGCGTGTTGATACTCGGTCAGATAATTATACTCAGAAAGGAATTTCGGCTGATACAGCTTTTGCAGATCCCACTGTCATTCCTGTTCGGATATTTTACCGATTTCGGCTTGTGGCTGGTCGGGTTTATTCCTGCGGAAAGCTACATAATGCGTCTTGTGATGGTGATTGTCGGAATAGTGATACTGGGCTTCGGCGTATCACTGTCGGTTTCGGCAAATGTTATAATGAATTCGGGAGAGGCTTTTGTAAAGGCGATAGCAGATACGGCGAACAAGAATTTCGGTAATGTAAAGATAGCTTTTGATGTAAGCTGTGTGGTGCTTGCGCTGATTCTGTCGCTGTTGCTGTTTGATTTCACGATAGTCGGAACAAGGGAGGGTACTGTTATTTCGGCGCTTTGCACCGGTCTTGCGGTGAAGCTGTTTCAAAGGCTGACGAATGAGCCGGTGAACAGACTGGTGAGTGATTGACGTATTGTATAAAAGGACAGACGTGGGGCGAGGGATTATTGTCTTTTTGTAATGGTTGTGGAGATGACAAGGTTCGGTGTGGCAATCCCTCAATAGTTGGCTGAACAAAGCTCAGCAACAGAAGCTCACCTTTGACAAGGGAGGCAAGTGTGGTAGTGCGGAGCGAGGGATAGTGCGGTTTTGGGAAGATTGGTGCTGAGCGATGGATTATTGTCCTTTTGCGAGGGTTGTGGGGATGGAGAGGGTCGATGCAACGGGAGGGGCAAGCAAGGCAAGGATGCCTTAAGTGTGTGCCCAAAGTTTCGCACGGATGCGAAACCAAAAAGCACACACAGACACTCCCCTACGAATATTCCTACAATTCATCACAACCGCATATAAACTGCAAACGCCAAACTTGGCTTATAAACACTTTGCTGGTTTCGCAAAATGTAGCAAATCGCAAACATTCTTGGCTCTCTTGCCAAAGGTGAGCTTCTGTTGCAGTGCGAAGCACTGCCAACTATTGAGGGATCGTTACACCGATTACTGACATCCCCACAGCCTTCTCACAATCACAACTCGCCCCTCGCCAACCCTTCCAAAACCTCGCCCACAAGTAAGCCTCAACTAACCTATTTTTTACAAAAATTTTTAAAAAACCTCTTGACAAACGCCGAAGTATCGGTTATAATAAAATCAACAAATCAGTAAACGTTACTGATTTTGCTAACAACAATAAGAAAATAAAGATTTTGTCACTATGAAAGGATAGGTAATTTACTATGAAAAAGTGGGTATGTCCGGTATGCGGTTACGTTCATGAGGGAGATACACCTCCCGAGTTCTGCCCTCAGTGCAAGGTTCCCGGCAGCAAGTTCACAGAGCTTAAGGAAAACGATAAGCTTGACTTCAAAGACGAGCACAAGGTAGGCGTTGCAAAGGCAGTTGAGGATGAAGAGATCATCGCAGGCTTAAAGGCAAACTTTGAGGGCGAATGCACAGAGGTAGGTATGTATCTCGCTATGGCAAGAGCCGCTCACAGAGAAGGTTACCCCGAGGTAGGCCTTTACTACGAAAAGGCAGCTTGGGAAGAGGCTGAACACGCAGCAAAGTTCGCAGAGCTTTTAGGCGATGTTGTAAGCGCATCGACTAAGGAAAACCTCGAAAAGAGAGTTGCCGCAGAGCACGGCGCTACACAGGGCAAGCTTGACCTCGCAAAGAGAGCAAAGCAGTTAAATCTTGACGCTATCCACGACACAGTTCACGAGATGGCTAAGGATGAAGCCCGTCACGGCAAGGCTTTCGAGGGTCTGCTGAACAGATACTTCAAGTAAGCGGCGGCTGTGAGCCGCCTCAGATTCGCCGTTCCGGCTGTTTCAGTTCGACTAAAGTTACGTTACCGGCGGATATTAACGTTATAATTATACAAATCGAGCCGTAAGCACTCTTGCTTACGGCTCAGTTTGTTCTTATAGTAAAAACGCATCTGATACACAAAAAAGAACACCGGTCGCCCGGTGTTCTCTTTTTTTTACTGTCAGCTTATTTGGCTGTATTCACATTTGCATAAGTATAAGCGCTTGTATTTGCACCCTTATAAGACGCAATCCTTACCTTATACACGCTTCCGGCCCTGAGTCCGCCAATAGTGACAGTAGCATTCGCACTGCCCTTTAACGTCTTTTTGACCCACTTGCCGCCTTTGTAAATTTCAACCTTATATCCGTCTGCACTGGCGTTTTTACCCCACTTAACGGTTATCGAGTTTCTTTTTGCCGATACAACCTTGATATCGGTTACCGGTGAAAGCACTGCAGTAACCGTAGTATAGCTGTAATCACCGTACAGATTGCCCTTATACGCTCTTACCCTTACTTTATATGTGCTGTAAGGTGTAAGTCCGTCAAGTTTAGCCATTGCTGTCTTATTATCGGTTATGGCCTTTTCAACCCACTTACCGCCGATATAATATCCTACATTATATCCGTCAGCGGTTGCATCCGCATTCCATATAACAACCGCCTTTGAGTCAACTGCGCTCTTTACCTTAAGACCGCTGACCTTTGTCGGAGCGGTAGTGATATAAATATCGTCGAATGCACTCTGAAGCTCACCCTTATAAGCCTTTATTCTGACCTTGTAGGTTTTGTAGCCCTTAAGCGAGCCTATTGTAACGGTAGTTTTGTTATTGCCGGTCAGCGTCTTTTCATTCCACTTACCGTCTGCATAGTACTGAACGGTATAACCGTCCGCACTTTCGTTCTTATCCCATGTAAGCGTAAACGAAGAAGATGTTACTGCCTGTGTAATACCCGTAACTTTTGACGGGAGCGTATCGATATAGCCGTATGTATACGGGCTGTAAAGGTTGCCCTTATATGCGCTTACCCTTACTTTATATCGTGTTCCCGCACAAAGTCCGTCTATAACCGCCGCTATATTATTGTTGCCGGTAACAGTCTTTGCAGACCACTGATTATCAATGTACCACTCTACCTTGTAGCCGTCCGCTCTGGTGTTTCTGTTCCAGCTTATTCTTACCGTTTCATCGGTAGCCTTCACCGTATTTATATTCCATACGGGAGAAGGAATGGTATCAACATAGAAACATCTGAACTTGCCGGTGAAGCTTCCTGCATAAGCCGCTATCCTTACCTTATATTTAAGGCCTGCAGAAAGACCGCTCAGCTTTGCCGCTACTCTGTCGCCGTCCGTGCTGAAGCCGATCTGCTTCCACTGATTGCCGACATAGCATTCGACATAATATCCGTCAACACCGCTTATATTCTTCCAGCTTATATCGACTTCATTGTATGTCGTCTTTTCAACCGCTATTTCTTCCACATCGGGAATAGGCTTTACGGGAACACGGTTTCCGATATATGAATCCTTACATCTTGTGCATTCAAATACACTGTAGCCTTCGTTGCGATAGTCAGGCTCAACTACTTTAATTACAACATAGTCGTGACCGAGAGGTTCGCCATACTCCGCACCGCATATTTCACACTTTGCCTTTTTGGTGCAGGTAGCCTCTCCTCCGGAATGCTCACATTCGGTTATCGTAGCCGTTACAACGTCCGACTTCATCGAAACTCCCGCCGTTGTAGCATTGCTGTAGGTAAGACGGCAGTAGTACCTGCCCGTTGTGAGATTTTCGAGCGACAGCTTTCTGTCTGTAGCGCCCTCTATCTCTGTTTCGTTGCCGTTTTCATCAATGGCGATCCACTGATAAGCAACATTTGCGTTGACCTCGCCTGAATACCACGGCACTGCACTTATTTGAAGTGACGGTATGTCGCCGGGATAATAGCCGTTGGTGTAATATACATTATTCCTCGGCTGAATTATCTGCATCGGACACACCCGTACCGTAAGACCGCTTGTCGATGATGCCGTTGCCTTATTAAGACTGTATATATCTATCCACTCTTTTGTTCCTCTGTCCTGTACCCAGAAGCCGTGATCGATATAATCGGCTATCACCTTATCACTGACCGTAGTTACGATTTCGGCAAACCCACCTGACGAAATGGATACATTACCGCCGTGTATAGTAAGGCAATTTATATTGTTTGCGGCCATTGTAACATTTCCGCCGTTTATGGTCACATTGCTGCCTGTTGCAAGCCCGTCAAATGTGACATCACCGCCCCGCACTATGAATGCGTCTTGATTCTCAAACGCTGTCACCGCACAACGTCCCGTAACCGTCAGCTTTGCCTTGCCGTTTATGATGATCGGACGTGAGAACGCTGTACGAACTGCGTACTTGAGCGTGAAGTTACCTTCGGTTATGACTAACTGACCGCCGTATCCGTTCTTGTTATAAAGCGGATATAAGGTACAGCCCTCGTTTTCGCTCTTCTGAGCGTCTTTCGCAGCCTCGTCAAGATCGTTATAATACTTGACATCGTCGCCCTTTGTTATCTTTGCATTGAACTTGCTCTCGCATATCTCGCAATATGTCGGCTTAGTAATGTTGCCTCCGTTTCCCTCAACCGCTGTAGGATCGACCACCTGAGAATGATCACAGTCAACAAGGTCTATGCTTACAGTGTTCGACTTTATTTCATAGCCGTCATCGGTAGTAACTACGTAGTATATCTCAGCAACATCGCTGTCGCCTGCCTTATCAATTATTTCGTCTGCCGACAATTTAGCGTCCTTTACAAGTGCGCTTAAGCTGCTATAAATTATATCTCCGCTTACATAGGAGTTTATACCGTATCTCTTACTTACATACGAGTCGTTCAGGTTCGAGCCGTGAGCAAGAGCAAGGTTGAACTTCAGCGTGGGGTTTGCGTTGCTGTTGCGATACAGCTTGTTTATTTCTGTGCTAAGCGTTGCTTGTACTATCGGTGCCTTAGCAACGGTAACACCGCTTGCTTCCGACATCTCACGTTCTTTAAGCGTCAGCCATGCACCGCCCTCTGTTTTCTTATACGCATAGCCGTTGCCGAGAATATCTGTTATCTTGCCATCTTTTACCGTAATGTTATCATATTGTCCGCCGCTGAGCTTAACATCTCCGCCGTTTACGGTGAGATATGCGATTCTTGTGGCTTCTTCGGCAGTCAACCTGGAGTCCGGCACTGTATTATACAAGATGGCGTTATCGCCATTTGCAATAAGTGTAACATCACCTGTAACAGGGAGGTAGTCTGTATCATAAACGGAAGACATCAGCATTGTTATTGTTGCACTTGCAACGCTGTTTGCCTTGGCAAACGCCTTTCCCAGATCTTCCTTAACAAAATATTCTGTCTTTTCCGCTCCGTTCTCGGTATAGCTTACGCTTGCAGCGATCAATGAATTGCAGTATATGCAACGGTTATCTCTGCCCACACCGTCCGGGTGGTCGCATCTTATTATTCTTACGTTATCGAAGTTTGACGAAGCGTTTGCTTTCAGAGCGCTGTACAGCTGAGAATCGACACGGCTGCCGCTCGCTAAAATTTGATAAAGATAAATTTCACTTGAGCAGTCTATATTAGCGATATTAGCATTCGTGATACTTGCCAGCTGTTTAAGCAGAACACCGTCTTCTAAAATCAGCGTATCAATTTTCAGCGTTTCAACATAGGAGGAGAAGTATGTGGCATTTAATTTCACATTCTGGCAAACTACGCTGACCTCTCCCGAGAAAGTAACAGTGCCGCCGTCCATGCTAAATCCATTTTCAACCCCAAAAGTACACTTACTGTCACTGCGTATAGTGATTTGGGTTCCGGATCCGTTAAAGCTATTGATATAGACACCAAAGCCGTTCATATCGACAGTAAGTTTTCCGCCGTTTACGTTAATGTCAGTATTTCTATCGAAGAAATCTCTGAGCATTTTCAGCGTACAGCCCTTGTTTTCGTTCTTTGCCGCAAACTCAAACGCTTCCGTAAGTTTTGTAAAGTATTTTACCGTTGTTCCGGTCTCACTCTTTACAGTGACTGCAGCATACATCTTTGCATTGCACTCGTTGCATACACCTTCCGCATTGATCTCACTGTGTGCACACTGATAACCGCAGCCGCACCTTCCTGTTTCGTCATACTCATGCTTGCTGTGGTCGATTACCGTAAGTGAATTATCGCTTTCCGAAACCTTGCTTGCGTCAAACAGCTCTCCGTCATCTATCGTAAACGCCTTGTTCTCGCCGAGCAGGTCGTACAGTGTCTTACCCTCTGCGCTTACATTTATGCCGTTGAATGTACCGCTGTTTATAGTGACCGTACCTCCGCTGACGCTCAGCTTATTATAAGTACCGCCGTTTATAACAGTCTTGCCGCCGCTTACGCTGATACTGTCATCGTCGATAGTTATATTATCAAACGTTACCGTGCCGCCCGTTACAGCTATGAGATATCCCACAGAGCTTCCCGGATACTTCGACAATGTACAGCCGTCATCTCCCGTGAACTTGACATTTCCGCCGCTTACTTTGATCACAGCAGATGCACTTCCCGTTTTCTTGAATAAAACGGTAAAGCTGCCCTGTGTGATCTCACAGTCTCTGTTCACACCTCTGTATAATTCTAATGTACAGCCGTTGTTCTCCTCAAGCTGTGCCGCTTCAAATGCTTCGGGCACATTGTCGGTATAGCATGCCTTGTCGCCGTTTGTTTTAACAAGTATCGCATTTATGCCGGCATCACATAACGAACAACGATAGTAATCATACTCGTCTGTCGTTAATGCGTCATACGGATGCGTACAGGTCACCATTTCAAACTCGACATCATTCGTCACATACTCATATCCGTTCAGCTTGATAACAAGATGTGCCTTTACAGTGCCGTCAGTATCGGAAATTTCACTTGCATTTGCAAACGTAGATGAATTTCCGCCGAAGTCGCTCTCTCTTATTAAGGTATCGCCGACATATAAACCGACTCTGACCTTATTGGCATCGCTTATCGTGTATCCGTCGCTTGTCTTAACATTGAAGTTAAATAAGATCTGCCGTGCACCTCCGCCGTTGCGGTACAGTACAGTCTTATCTACTGTCGCCGTTGCGCTCTTTATCGGCGCTGTCCTTACTTCTACATTAGTTATATCCTGCTTTTCACGCTCTGCAATAGTAGACCAGATGCCGGAATCGATAAAACTCCAATAGGCATAGCCGTCCGCAAGAAGCTGTCCTACGTTTCTGCCCTCGCCGTAAACCTGTAAGCTGTAGAATTGACCGCCTTTAATTACAGCGTTACCGCCGTCTTTAATTATGAAGTCAGAGAAAGTACCACCGTTGATTTCCGCATCGCCGCTGTTGCGAACGGCAACACGTTTTATTAAGCCACTGCCGTTAACGGTCAGCTTACCGCTCGTTACTTCTATGGAATACCATACATCAGTACCGGGTTGTGAGAGCCTTTTACCGTTAAGTTCAAGCGTAACATTGCCTGTAACAGCTATCGTATCTGTAATATCGTCCGTGATGTTCTTCTGCAGCGTTACAGTAGCCGTACCTACCTCGTTAGCCTTGGCAAAAGCGTCATAAATATCGCTGAACAGATCCGTCTCTTCGCCGCCGTTTGCCGTATAGCTTACAGTTGCAACGATTTCCTCATTGCAGTAAGGACAGGGATTACCGTCAAGCACATAACTGCCGCTTCCGTCCTTATGAACGCACTTTTCAACAAAAATTCTATCGGTTTTGGTCATGGTCTGAATAGCATCGTATGTGTAAATAGTAAAGCCATTTATATCATTGGCACAAACTACACTTCCACTCGCAATTGCCATACCTAAAGTATAACCGCTGTCTGTTGTGCAAGTGGTGCTGTAGAACGTACCGGTTACGATAGAGATGCTACCGGACCCGTTGATATTCACGCTTAAAGAATTGGCTTCAACATTATTGATGACCGTGTCTCCGCCGTTAGTTTTCAGTGCATCAATATTTGCACCGTTTATAACAGTCGTTCCGCCATTTATTGACAGTTCTTTAATATAACCATCGGTACTGTTTACTGCAAGCGCACCGCTTGTTAATGTTACACTTCCCAGCTTGATTTTACCGTCAATTGTAACCTTAGTGTCAGTTCCGTTAACTGTGATTCCGCTTATCAGATTTTCTACATCGTCTTGTTTTACCGAAGAAGTGAAAGTCACGTCACCGCCGTTGACAGCGAACTGATAAAATACCTTCTTACCGTTAAAGTCAACAGTAAACCTGCCGCCTGTCACAGTAGTGAACTCATTAGCAGAAGATACTCCTTCCGACATCAGCTTTACAGTGCTGCCCTCGTTCTCCTGTGCCAGCTTTATGGCACTCTCTATATCCGCATAGCCTAACGACTTGCCGTCAGCATCTACTACCTCGGCTTCTATCAATGCGTCACATATACCGCAGATTACCAAACCGTTGTTTTCGTATGAAAAGCTATCCTTCGGGTGTGAGCAGGTCGCAAGTGTAAGCTTAAGCACATTCGACTTATATTCGTATCCGTTGCACTTAAGTACAGTGTAATATTCAACCTCACCGTCTTCCGCCGCAAGCTTACCGATTTCATAACAGTGTACCATATATTTAGTGTACAAATTATAATCTTTAATGCGATTATTGCCGTTTACGAAATCCGAATAGGTTACACCCCTTGAACCGTCCGCCAATTTGTATGTAACATTGACGTATAAATATTTCTCTCCGTTACGGTATATAACAGACGTTCCTTCGTCTGCCCACGCAATACTTGCACTCTTTATCGGCGCTTCTTCTACACTCAACGGTTTATCGTTGTTATTCAAACTGCTATAAACGCTCTCTGCACGTTCTGCAATTGAAAGCCATGCACCGCCGTCCACTTTATAAGCATAACCGTCAGCCAGAACAGATTCAAGATTGCCGTTAAGTATCTCGATGTCGTTGAATTTACCGCCGCTGAGTTTTACGTTACCGCGAACGGACAGACCTCGTATAGTGCCGCCGCCTATTTCTGCGTTGCCTCCTTTTTTAACTGACACAGAATTGAAGTATCCACCGCCGTTAATGACTAATTTTGAGTTTTCATTAACGTAAATAGGTGTATCCATATCGCCATCGCCGTTTACAGTAAGCGTGCCACCGTCAGATACCGGTATACGCGCTATGCCATAACGACCACCCAGTGTTTTACCGTTCAGTTCAAGCGTTACATTGCCCATAACGGTAATCTCCTGTGTACATTTGTCTGTAATATCCTTATACAGCGTTACTGTAGCCGTACCTATCTCATTAGCCTTGTCAAAAGCGTCATAAATATCACCGAACAGCTCTGTCTTTGCACTTCCGTCAACCGTATAGCTTACGCTTGCGGCAAACTCAGAGCCACAGTATTTGCATATACCGCCCTCATTAAAGGCATAACTGCCGTCCTCATTCTTATGCTCGCACTTGGTAAACAGATAATAGCTTACAGTTCCGTTTTCGGAGTCAAAATTATTTTTTTCGGCTATATCGCTGTATAATAAAGCCGTTGCTGTTTTCTCCGCAGTCGAATCTGACGAGTTATCATACCTTATAACACACGCACCGCTTACAAGCACGTCCTTAAATTTATGCTGTCCGAGAACGATACGGCCGTAAGTACCGCCGCCTATAGTCACCTTTGCGTCGGTTGCGTCATTGGCTATAATCAAATTATCAGCACCGGCATTATTGTCGGCATTTACGCCTTCGCTGATGTTTACAGTACCGCCTAATATATAAATTTGACCAAATCGGGTACTTGAGTCTTCAGGCAACGTAAGAGAACCGCTGTTCACATATATCTCGCACTTGATTAACAGATGACCTTTGGCAACAACATCTGCACCGTCAATAGTTATTCGCCCACCGTAATAATTACCGATAGTACCGTAATTATTTGCGGTAATCGTAAACTGACCGTTTGACAGTGTAATATAGTCCTTAAGCTTACCGCTTGTTACAAGAGTGAAAACACAGCCCTTGTTTTCAGCCTTATCGGCATATAATAAGCCTTCTTCAATGCTGTCAAAATACTCGTCAGTAGTACCGTCGGCTGATGTCACCTTTGCATAAAGCACAGCACCGCACGCACACTTGGTATTTGTTTCGGTGTATGTATGAGTATGCGCTACAACCATGACATTTGTAAGGTTTCCGCCGATCGTCTTCGCACTGCCGTCAACTATACTTTCGGGGAGATGTGTGACACTGTTTAAGGTCGCAAATGCATAACCCTTTGCAAGCAGATCGTTTACAGGTGTGCTGTTGCTTTCCTCGCCGCAGATGGTGTTGTACCTTCCGCCGTATAAAGCTACACCGCTTGCGTGTGCAATATAAACATTCTCAAATATGCCGCCGTATATTTCGACACACTTAGCACTGTTAATGACTAAATTGAGTACATCTGCGGCTGAACTGCCGCCGTCTGCAGTACCGTTTATAAGCGTACCGCCGTTTACACTAAAAGGTGCGTCTATGCATCCGTAGTAGGTGCTTTTCCTGCTGTCCTTAAGGTACAGCACACCACCGTTAGTTACACTTATATCCGCCTCTCCGCCGAGTGAATATCCGTTCACATCGACAGTAACCGTTGTATTGCCGATTTCTACGCTCTGTGTTATCTCGCAGTGCTTATACAATGTCAGCGTACAGCCGTTGTTTTCCGCCGATAATGCCGCAGTAAAAGCGTTGTCTATATTATCGAAATACTTCGCTGTTCCCACGCCCGAAACGCCCGCAGTAAGCTGATATTCGCAGGTAAGGCATACACCTGTTTTGCTGTCAACATCCGTATGACCGCACCGCTTACCGCAAATCGTACACTTGCCCGTTGTGCTGTCGTAACTGTGATCTTCATGTGATGCTATAAAAACAGTTGCAAGACCGTCTTTCAACAGTGTTTTTGAGCCGTCTATCGGCTCAGCATTGGGATACTTCATAAACATACGGTTCTCAGCCAACAAAGTCAGTATTTCTGCGTTTGCTCTGTCCCCGCCGCCGTTATAGCATATTTTTCTGAAAGATCCGCCGTGAAGAATTACGTCACTGCTTGCATCGTTTATATTGAGTGTTATGCCGATTGAACAATAGCAGTCAAATGTACCTGCACCTACCGACACAGTTCCCATAGCGCCGCAGTTTTCGTCAAATGTCAGCTTACCGCCGTTCGCTACTTTGAAATCGCCATAAAAACTATTATTTTTTCCCGATCCCGTAACGGTTATATCTCCCGAAACAGTTAACGTACCTACATTGGCTTTCTCAGCGATCCACAGCGTGAACTTACCGCTGAGTGTTGTATAGCTGCCTGTATAATTCTTGTATACTTTTAATGTACAGCCGGTGTTTGCTTCTCTGTCAGCCGCTTCAAAAAGCCGCTCCCATCTCATTTTCTTCATAAACGGAAGCTACAGCCCCGTCCTTTACGATAACAGCCGCATACTGATATCCACACTCTGTACACTTACCCGTTTCGCTGTCAACATCGCTGTGAGGGCAAACATATCCACAGTCGCACTTGCCGTCAGTATAGGTATGGCTGTGGTCTTTGACTGTCAGCGTTTCACTGCTTGATATTTCCTTAACGCTTGCGTTGAAAAGAGTTCCGTCAGTCTTGAAGAAAGCCTTACCCTCGCCGAGCATATCATATAATGTCTTGCTGTCCCTTGCGTAAAGTCCGGCAGTATATGTACCGTCTTTCAGTATAACCGTACTCGAATCATATACATAGATCGAAGTGTCTAAAACTACATCGCCGTCTATTATAAGCGTACCGCCGGCGTAGGAAGGGTCGCTTGTCGGATATACATTACAACCGAGCATAACCGGATTGCCGCTGTTTTTGATCGTAAGCTTTCCGTTTTTGCAAGGAGTAATACTCCGGATATTAAATTGGCGTCCGTTTACGTCAATTGTAAGCTCTCCGTATAAGTCATACTGAGCGCTTGGTTTAGAATAATCCTTAAACAGCTTTATCGTGCCGCTTCCGTTGTATTCATTCAGTAAAGAGTGAAGCTCATCGGCATCTAAATAAGATGATAAGTTTCCGTCTGCACTTGTATAGATTGCGACAGACACAACCGCACCGCAGATTGAGCAGATGCCGGTGTCCGTGTTTATATCACCGCCATGCTCGCAGGGCTTTCCGCACTTCTCGCACCTGCCTGTTCCACTGCCGTATTTGTGGTCAGCGTCAGTATGCTCTACAACAGTAAGCGCAACGGGTAAACCCTTACTTACAAATTCTTTATAAAGATCATGATACTCGCCGCTTTCGTCATATTGCAGTGCCTGCCGGGTAACATCAAGAAGATTGCCTAATTTCAGTAATCCGGAACCATCTTGGCGCCAATATGTCAGCCCACCTATCTTCATTCCCGTAGCAAGCTTTACAGATGTCGTTGTAGTTCCGTCATCATTCACGGATGCCTTCACAGTCAAAGACGCTGTAGTTACTTTTGCACCATCGTTTACAGCAAGCCCTGCACCTGCCTCAACAAAAATTGTATCAAATTCTACATTTGCAACGCTGTCAATTATGAATGATCCGCCTTTGCGAACATACACCTGCTTAACATAACTGCCCGCTGTGCCGGTTAATGTAAGTGTGACGTCTTTGTTGACCCCAAGCTTGATATTGTTCAGCTTGCGACCGTTAAGGTCGATCATAACATTGTGATTTACATCTATAGTATCTAAAGCTGCAGTTGCCGATGCATCGCCGATATCCTGATAGATCTTAACATAGTTTCCGGTATCGGCAGTAATGCTGTCAAGGCAGTCTGCGAGCGTGTCATAGCCTGTCGGCGCACTGCCGTCTGTGCTGATCGTAGCAACAAACTGATGCGCACACTCGTTACACTTACCCGTGTCAATATCAATATTGCTGTGATCACATAACGCTCCGCAGTTTGTGCATTTACCGTCGGAATAACCGTTTTCATGTGCACATTCTTTATATGTAAATGTAAATTTTTCTGTAACAGTTTCTGTGCTGTCACCGTCTGAATAGGTTATATCACAATACAGAACATAATTTCCGGCAGGAATATTATCCGCAAGCTTGAATTCGCCGTTGCTTCCGGATACTGCCGCACCGAGCTCATCTGCACTGTATGCACTGTTCGTACTGTACCAGTTATAGCTTATGCTTTCACTGTCAACCGTATAGGTGCTTACAAGCTTGTAATTGTCCTTCTCTTCCTGCGAAGTGTTTGTATAGAAAACCGTTCTGTTTGTGTTGTCACCCTGTGTAACCTTGTTGAAACGGTTTGCATTCGACTTTACCTGAACGGTATTGGATACAATATCTCCGCACTTTATTGTAAGAGTATTATCAGTGTCGTATGTAACCGAAAACTCGGTATCGCAGACCATGCACACCCAGCCGTAATCGGTCTTGATTATGCTTGCTGATAAATCGGGTTCATCGCCGCCGAAATAGCCTCTTGCGTCTGCAAACTCTTCATCGCTCATATTCTTCAGAGTAATATCAAAGTAAACCGTACCCTTGAGCTTGGTATCAGTCATGCCTTCAATTATTTCATACTCTTCCGTCTTGAATATTCCTGTCTGCTTTCCGAGTATTATACGGGGAGAAGTATCAGGCTTTATAACTACCGTCTTAGCGTCTGCTCCGCCAATCTCATAATAGCCGTCCTTAAGCTCGACCTCGCCTGTCACAGCACTTTCCTCAGCCTTGAAATCGGCAGAACCCCTTACTATTAATTCATCCATGTCTATTTCCGGCGAAGTTTGTCCGATAGCGTATGAACCGCCCGTAGTGTAAACCGAGCCTGTACCGCTCATTATAAGGTTTACTTTGTAAATGCCATACTTAGCACCGTAAGCAGTGACCTTACCGCCGCTTATTTCGGCATCCATTCCGTCGCCGTTGTTTCCGCTGTAGTATATTCCGACTCTTGCTGCATTGCCTTCAGGCACAGTAATACTGCCGTTTTCGCTGACGGAAATTTTGTCGAAATTACTGGTAAGCAATATTGCACTGTTTAACGTAGATTCATTAGCACAACCTACTGCAGTAAGACTGCCGTTGCCGTCAACAGTAATGCCACGGCTGACATTGACAGCCACACCCTCAAAAGATGCAGTTGTCGCATTTGCGTTCAGCACACCGTCATTATGTATTTCAAGCGAATTTGTCTTTACAGTACCTGTTGCGTTTACTGTACCGCCGTTCAGGATTATTGATCCGCCGAGAGAGCGTGCCATACTGTCTGTAGAGCGGTTCTCTGCATTCAGCACACCGTTGCCGCTGATCGTCATTGTGCCGTCACAGTTAGTAGTATCCGTATTTACGGCACTGAGAACGTATGTATCGCTGTCATCGGTGTTCGTCTGTACGATAGTGTTTTCACCGTTCAGCACTATTTTCGTACCGTCGGGGACTGTTACGACGCTCATCATATTCTCTTCTGTTGTCGCCTGAATGTTCACTCCGTCAAGCGTCAGCGTCTTTGTGTCATAATCCCAGCTCCAGCCGACACCGTTTTCGTCCGCCGTCTTTTCTCTGAAATCAAGCGGTGTCGTGATGACATTGCTCTCGCCGTCATGCGTATGTCCCTCGCCCTCGGCAAATGCCGATAGCGGTACAGCCGTCAGCGTCATTGCCGCAGACAGCACCGCACTTATGAGCCGTACAAATTTTTTCTTCATGTTTTTCCTCCTGTAGATTTACCCGTGCTTATGCCATGCACCTGCACTTATGCAGTGCCTCCTTCAGCTTTTCAAGCGGTATTGGCTTCTTGTGGAAATAGGTACAGCCAAGCCTGTATGACTGCGCCCCGAATCCCTCATCATCCGACAGCCATATTACAGGCGTATCCCTGTCGGCATTCTTCGCCGCAATAACGCCCTCCATACCGTCCGCTCCGTCGGCAAGCACGATTATAAGGTCAGCCGTCTTACACTCATTCACAAAGCTCTCATACCTCTGACATACCCTGTAGGCAATTCTTCGATATGCTGCCGTTGCGATTTGTGTTATTTTCGCTTTCAGTATCTCCGCCTCGTTTGCGGTATCGTAAACGCAGATGAGCATACTTCTCCCCCTTATAATTTTATAATTATATCATAACTCATTTGCTTTGCGATTTCAACTTTTTGGCACGAACGGTTGTTATAACGGCGCAAACGGTCATAAATGCGGCATATAATACAAAAAACGGCGCCCTACAGACACCGGTCAAGTGAAATATATCGCCAAGCACTATCCCTCTCGCTTTTCGTAGGGTGAGGGTCTGTGTGTGCTTGTACGGCTTCGTATTTGTACTATCCCTCTCGCTTTTCGTGCTGCAATCGTCTATATGCATTGATATGCTTTCGCATCGGCACTATCACTCTCGCTTTTTGTAGGGTGAGCGTCTGTGTGTGCTTAGTTGGCTTTGCGTCCTTGCAA
>OGWU01000889.1_pt1 | contig 18636 bp, 14 predicted proteins | sample 1576071 | NCBI WGS metagenome assembly OGWU01 (sample SAMEA3541582, study PRJEB24748) | human gut metagenome | biome: human gut; feature: human-associated habitat; material: faeces | place: China | collected 2012
GTTTTAAAACGATTCCTTCTAAGACTACGATATTGGGAGATTAACAACAAAAAAACGAAAAATCCATATAATTTTTGACAGAGCCTATACTAATTGTTAGGAAAAGTATATATACGTAAAAAGATAATATATAATGTAGTTAGCTTAATGCTAACCTGTTGATTCTGATTTTATAAATAATTTTTATAAAGATTTATTTATGAGTATTTTTATATAACCTATGAAGTAGTTGAAATGTTCTTATAAAAATTTTAAATGCTTATATGAGGTGTAAAAATGAAAGATAAAATTGTAGAAGGTACAACAACAGTAGGAATTACTTGTAAAGATGGTGTTGTATTTGCAAGCGAAAGAAGAGCTAGTATGGGAAACCTTGTAGCTCACAAAGTTGCTGAGAAAATATTTAAAATTAATGATCATATTGTTACAACCATAGCAGGTTCTGTAGGAGATGCACAAAGTTTAATGAAAGTGATTGAAGCTGAAGTATCCCTATACGAAATGAGAAATAATGAAAAAATCTCAATTAAGGCAGCTGCTTCTTTAACTGCTAACATTCTACGTTCCGGACCAATGATGGTTCAAACATTACTCGGAGGAGTAGATGAAAACGGACCTTCCTTATACTCTCTTGACCCTGCTGGAGGTATGATTAAAGATGAATTCATATCTACAGGTTCTGGTTCTATTGTAGCATATGGAGTATTAGAAGATAGATGCAAAGAAGGTCTTGATGTAGACGAAGGATTAGAAATAGCTATAAGGGCTATAAAAGCCGCTACTGAACGTGACACATATTCAGGAAATGGATATCTTGTTGCTAAAGTAGATAAAAATGGCTTTGAAATGTTAGGTGATGAAAAAGTTGATAAAATATTAGAAAAGATTAAAAACTAATTTTCATTAACTAACTTTTTTTTATATAACTGTGTAAAATAGAGTTATGGTTTAAACTAATTATTCAAGCTTTCATAACGATATATTTACACAATAACTTTTTTTTTGAAGGGATTATATGACTTCAGAGAGCTTAGATGAAATTAAGAAAATAATTGTAAGCGAATTACCAAAAGATGCAAACGTGTCCAAAGTTGAATATGAAGGGCCGGCTGTTGTTGCTTACACTAAAAATCCGCAGATTATTACTGAACATGGAGATACCGTAAGGAAATTAGCAAAAGACTTAAGAAAACGTATTATCATTCGTTCTGATAAATCTGTTTTAGTTGATCCTGAAAAAACAATTGATAAAGTTCATGAAATTGTTCCAGAAGGTGCTGAAATAACTGATATTTATTTTGATACTGTTACACGTGAAGTAGTTATTACAGCTAAAAAACCAGGACTCGTAATTGGAAAATATGGTGCCACATCAAGGAATATTGTTAAAAACACTGGATGGGCTCCTAAAATTTTAAGAACTCCTCCAATAAGTTCAGAAATTATTGGAAAAGTCAGACATGTATTAAAAAACAATACAAAAGAACGTAAAAAGTTACTTTTAAACTTAGGGCAAAAAATCCACCAGATGGGAAAACATCCAAATGATTGGGCTCGTGTGACTTCTATGGGAGGATTTAAGGAAGTTGGACGTTCTTCTATGCTTTTACAAACACCAAATAGTCGTGTTTTACTTGACTGTGGAGTGAATGTAGCAGCTAGCGATAATAAAAATGCATTTCCTTATTTAAACGTTCCTGAATTTTCAATTGAGGATTTAGATGCAGTAATCATTTCACATGCCCATCTTGACCATTGTGGATTTGTACCTTACCTATATCATTATGGTTATGATGGCCCTATTTATTGTACAACTCCAACTAGAGATTTAATGACACTTTTACAATTAGATCATATTGATATAGCTCAAAGAGAAGATAATCCTTTGCCATTTAATAGAAAACATGTACAACAGGCTATTAAAAATACCATTACTCTTGATTATGGTGAAGTAACTGACATTTCACCTGATATCAGGCTGACTTTACATAATGCAGGACATATTTTAGGTTCTGCAATGTCACATATGCACATTGGTGACGGTGTACATAACCTTGTATATACTGGTGATTTTAAATATGAAAGAAGCAGGCTACTTGAACCTGCAACTACTCGTTTCCCTCGTTCTGAAACTGTAATCATGGAAAGTACTTATGGAGGAAGGGAAGACGTACAACCTTCAAGAAACTCTGCAGAAAAAGAAATGATGAAAACCATCTACAAAACATTAAAACGTGGAGGAAAAGTTTTAGTTCCAGTATTTGCTGTAGGAAGGGCTCAGGAACTTATGGTAGTACTTGAAGAATATATGCGTCATGGAATGATTGATGAAGTGCCAATTTATATTGATGGTATGATTTGGGAAGCTACCGCTATTCATACAGCCAGACCAGAATACTTAAGTAAAGATTTAAGAGATCAAATATTCCATATGGGTAGAAATCCATTTATCTCTGACATGTTTAAGAAAGTACAGAATCATGATCAAAGAAAAGACATTGTTGAAAGTCCGGAACCTGCAATTATCCTTTCAACATCAGGTATGCTAACTGGTGGAAACTCTGTTGAATACTTCAAATGGTTATGTGAAGACGAAAAGAATACCTTAATCTTTGTAGGATACCAGTCTGAAGGGTCTCTTGGTAGAAGAGTTCAAAAAGGATGGAAAGAAATCCCGCTTGAGGATGATGGTAAGAAGAAAGTATTCAATATTAAAATGCAGATTAAAACAATTAATGGATTTAGTGGTCACTCTAACAGACGTCAATTAATGGATTATGTAAAAAGGCTTAATCCGAGACCTGATTTAATTTTAACATGTCACGGAGATCCTTACAAAGCTGTTGATTTAGCTTCCAGTGTTCACAGAAGTTATAAAATTGATACTAAAACACCTACAAACTTAGACAGTGTTAGAATCCAATAAAGAAAAAAACAACAATTAAATAATATTTAATACAAAATATATACAATGAAAAAAATTTTAAAAATTTAATAATAGATAGGTGTTATTAATGGTTACATATTCAGAATCAGGTGTTGATATAGACCTTGAAGCAGATACTGTAAGTAAACTTGCATCAAAACTCAAATCTACACTTCAATACAGAGATATCATGACTAATAGTGGGCATTATGCTGCATTAGTAAGATTGGGAGATAAAGCAATAGCTATGAGTACTGATGGCGTTGGAAGCAAAATTTTAATTGCTGAAATGATGGACAAATATGACACTGTTGGAATTGACTGTATTGCGATGGTTGTAAATGACATAATATGTATAGGTGCAGAACCAATTGCCCTAGTTGATTATCTTGCTGTTGAAAAACCAAATCCTGAAATGGCAGAAGAAATAGCTGAAGGTCTTGTTAAAGGAGCTCATGAATCTAAAATAGCTATTATTGGAGGAGAAACTGCATCCCTTCCAGGAATTATAGAAAATTTTGATCTTGCAGGAACTGGTATTGGTTTTGTTGATGTTGATAAGATTATTACAGGAGAGAATATTAAAACTGGAGATGTTTTAATTGGTCTTGAAAGTAATGGAATTCACAGTAATGGTTATAGTTTAGCTAGAAAAGCTATATTTGAAGATGCAGGATTAACTATTGATGATAAAATGCCTGACAGCAACACAACTGTTGGTGAGGAATTGCTTAAACCAACAAGGTTATATGTTGAACCTATTGTTAAATTATTTAAAGAAAACTGCAAAATCAATGGTTTAGCACATATTACTGGAGGAGGATTTACAAATCTCAGACGTCTTAAAGAAGGTGTTGGATATGAGCTCAATAATCTTCCAGAGGTTCCTGAAATTTTCAAATTAATCTATGAACAAGATGTTCCTTTAGAAGAGATGTACAGGGTCTTCAATATGGGAACAGGTTTTGTTGTAATAGCTGATGAATCAGAAGCTAATAAAATCATGGAAATCATTAAACCATATTGTAATTGTCAAGTTATTGGAAAAGCTACTGATGATGATATAATAACCATAAAAGCATTTGAAGGCAGTGAAATTAAATTTTAAGGCGGTGAAAATATGAAGATAACAAAAGATAATGAAATAGCTCTTGTAAAAGAGATTTTAACCAAATTGGGTGCAAGTGAGGAAGACAGCGAATTGGTGGCAGCAGCTACAATCGATGCTGATTTAAAAGGATTTACTTCACATGGTCTTGGAAGGTTCCCACAATACATCATTGGAATTGAACATGGGACTATCAATTTAGATGATAATATAACTATAGAAAGAGAAACACCTGCAATCGCTTTAATAAATGGTAATAATGGTTTTGGTCAGGCAGTATCAACTAAAGCTATGAAATTAGCTGTTAAAAAAGCAAAAGAAGTTGGTATTGGTTGCGTAGGAGTTCATAATTCCAATCACTTTGGTGTAACTGGTTTTTATTCTGACTTAGCTATCAACGACGGCTGCATAGGTCTTGTACTTGCAAATACCGAACCTGCTATTGCTCCTATTGGTGCTACTTCAAAACTTCTTGGAACAAACCCTATAGCTATTGGTATTCCTTCAGATACTTATATTGCATGTGATATGGCAACTTCTGCAACTGCACGTGGAAAAATCTTAGAATCAAAGAGAAAAGGAATGGAAATTCCTGATGGTTGGGCTTTAGACAAAGATGGAAACCCAACTAACGATCCTGAAGCCGCTCTTGAAGGTTCAATTTTACCATTTGGTGGAGTTAAAGGATACTTACTTGCATTTATGATTGAATTAGTAACAGGGCCATTAGTGCAAGCTAGCTGGGGTAGTGGAGTCACTGGAACTGCAGACCCAACAAAAGACTGTACAAAAGGAGATTTGTATATAGCTATTGATCCTGCAGCATTCGGTGATGTTGAAGTATTCAAAAAAGAAACAGAAGCTTTCTGTGCAGAAGTTAGAGCTACTGGTGATACTTTCATTCCGGGTGACTTAGAAGTTGCAAAAATAGCTGAAGCTGAAGCTAATGGAATAAATATTGATGAAAAATTATACGAGCAGTTAAATGAAATATGTTCCAATTTAGAAATTGATCTTGACGGATATTTAGAAGAATAAATAATTATTCTTCAACATTCTTGTTTTTTTTATATTTTGCATAGAATCCGTCTGTGTCTGCATATATTGCATAAAAACCAAATTCTTCTGCTTCTTTCATTGATTTTTTAATGTATTGTCTTCCCCATGCGGTAATTGCTTTTGCACATTCAAAGGAATACCATCTAAAACGTGGAAATCCGTAAATACCATACATTGTATTAGCTAGTCTTTTTATAGCTTGTTGTTGCACATCAAGGGTTCTTTTTTCGAGTGGATCATCTGTTGCTTTCATTGCAGCTTTTATTTTAAATCGCTCATTTAAAATTTTAGCTATAACTGATGGAATAAATCCTATTGGTTCTTTTTTAAATTTAAATTCATGTTCTGGAGCTACGTTGTAATCCTCTATGTTATCTACTTCTCCAAATTCTAAAACGTCTGGTGAAATATTTTTTGATATGATTATGCTGGGATATAGGCTTCTAAAATCAAATTGAACTAGATTTTCATGTAATCCTACATCAGGTTCTCTTACATATCCTCCAGCATTGTTATCTGCTGTTTGTCTGTCTGCAAAGTTAGCACTTGATTTATTTGGAATCACTTCATTATCGAAATATGCCTCTTTTACTAAAAACCATTCTGCCTGTTGTCCTGTAGCCATACGACTTAAATCAAATAATGGTTGACCTACAATATGAGTAAGCTCTAAATTTAATGGCAGAGTTTGTTCAGCTATTTGCAAAGTAGCTTCTACATCATCTAAGGAGTAGTCAAACAGTAAATCTAGTTTTTCTCCATTACTGTCCCAATATTGCCAGATTTTATCTCCAGGAACATCGATTTTTTCTATGCCGAATAATTCTTCGTAAACTCTTTCTAAGGTATATCTCTCTAAAGACATGTAACGTCTCATTACAAGGTAGAGATCAACATGAATTAGTCCTTTAATTGAAGCTGCATTTGCATATCCTCTACGTATGAACTTAACTGTTGAACCATCCATTCCTATATCTATATCCACATCCAATATTTTGGCTCTGTCTTTCAAATATGGGAAATCAAAATTATCAGAATTATATCCCACAATGATATCTACGTTATTGTCCTTAATAAGCCTAACAAAAGTCTCGATCATTTCTTTTTCAGAATCTACCTGTTCTACAAAGTCATTTTCAACAGATTTATTTTTAGTTGAAATAACCTTTTTAACACCAAAATTACTTGAAACTCCTATCATGATGATTTCATCTTCTTCAGCATTTGGCATTCCACGGGGATTTCTAACTTCCAAATCAAAACTGAGAATTCTAAAATCAGTCACATTCTCATCAACAGTTTTAAGCGGTTCAGTTAATTTGATGATTTCAATGTCAAGGGCTTCAGCATCAAGGCCTCCAAATGAATCTAGCTGTTCTCCAATTGCCTTAACTTTAGTCATTGGAATTACATTGTTATTGATCAGATATCTTCTGTAAAATGGAATATCTGATTCACGAATTTCATCTACTTCAGACAGGCCTCTAAGGGTCTCTCTATGTTTTGCCAATGATTGTGGGTGTTTAAAAGTAAGCTTAAGGAAATCTGTTTCTATTTGAAAATCTTTTTTAACAACTACTTCAATGTCTACGTCAGGTATTGCTTCGTGAATTTCATCTATACAATCATCAGGAAATCCAACAGGAAGAACATATAAATAAGGTTTAAATGAATCGTCAATTAAAATAATGTTATTTTCATTTTCCTTTGTAAAAAGACGAATGATGGGGGCGTCGTCAATAGTTACATAGTCAATATCTAAAATTACCACATCTTTTTCCATTTATTTCTCCTCTTTTGTATTTTTATAGCTAACTAAAACAGCATAAGTTATTCCAAGTATCAAAGGACCTATGATGAAACCTACAATTCCATAAACCAATGGTCCAGCTAAAAATCCTATTAACAAAATTAAAGGTGGAATGTCAGCATAATGGCTTGAAAGGGCAGGCCTTATGTACATATCACTTAAACTAAGACCAAATCCAAATAATAAAACAACAATCGGCCTTACATAATTTCCACTAAAGACGTCCATAATAGCTAATGCCCAATATATTGGCCATGGTCCAATAACTGGGATTAATTGGAAAATACCTGTTAAAATTCCAAGAAAGACCCCATAAGGATATCCTAGAAGAGTGTAACCAACAGCACCAACAATGCCTAAAATCAAAGCAGTTAAAAAATGGCCGTAAAAAATACTGTTTAAAACACTTCGAATTTGAACTACAGTTTCTTTAAAGAATTTTTTTTGCCTTACTGGAACCAATTCTTCTATAAATGCGTATGCTTTATCGCCATCTCTTGTAAAATAGAAAAGTGAACAGATCAGCACGAACAATTTAATTGATAAATCAGGTAATTTTTTAGCTATGCCAACTATATAATCTACTAAAAAGTTCCCAATACTCTCTAAACTGCTGGTAATATAGCTTAAAATATTTTGAGCATATTTTTCCATATTAAAATTGCTTGCAATTGTTGTTACAGTTTTATTAAGGTCTAATGATGAAACTCCGGGGTTTGCAGATATAAAATCCATAGAAACTGTAGCTATGACCCATAATATATAAACCAATAGTAATATTAAAGGAATAACAACCAAGATAATGGACAGTATTATTGAAACTGATGAATATTTGAGTTTTGACTGTATTTTAAGTGAAATTGGTCTTATCAAAAAAGCTAGAATAGCTCCAAGAATAACCATATTCAATACAGGCATTGTTACACATAATGACAATGCTAGTAATACTATGATAGATAATATTGGTGCTGTAATGTAATCTTTAAACTGTTTTTCCATCATATCACAATTTTAAAGCTTTTTACCAGAAGCATCTCTTTTATATTTGCCGAATTCGCTGACTTTAGATAAGTTCTCTTTATTGAATACAGGCCCTTCAGCACATACTCTCCAGCCAGTTGGATCAAGACAGCATTGTCCGCAGATTCCGATTGCGCATTTCATATATCTTTCAAGGGAGAATTCATAGTCAATATTTTTTTCATTTAAAATGTCATAGATACCTTTCATCATGATTTCAGGACCGCAGACAACAACAAAATCATATTCCTTATTTTCACCAACGTCTAAACAGCAGTCTGTTGCAAATCCCTTGAATCCACATGAACCGTCATCAGTGCATGGGTAAATAACTGCTCCTTTGTCTTTCAAGGACTCCATAAATAAAAGTTCCTCATGGTTAATGCCTGCAACTATAACATCAACTTCATTATTATTTAATAATTCGCTGACTATTGCATTAATTGGAGCCATTCCTACACCTCCGCCAATAGCCAGTATTTTTTTATCCTTTAAATCTTTATTGAAACCATGACCGTAGCTTCCACGGATTCCAATTTTATCTCCTTCTTTTAATTGGTGTAATTTATGTGTAAATTCTCCTACATCTTTTACAGAGATTCCTAATTCTTGTTTATCTTTATCAATAATTGAGATTGACATGGGTTTTTCATTTTCAAAATTCCAAACCATTACAAATTCACCAGGATTTGGAATTCCATATTTCTCCATATCCCAATCAAATAAAAATGTTTTAATTGTCGGTGTTTCTTTAATGATTTTCTTGATATCAACAATAACTGGAGCATTAACCATTTTTATCACCATGTGCTAAACCAATCATTTCTTTAATGGAGTTAAATCCTTTTTCTTCCATAAATCCTTTTAATCCTTTATTTATGTTATTAAATATGTCTAGGCCTTCGTTCATTATTGATGTTCCTATCTGAACAGCACTCGCTCCAGCATATATAAACTCAACAACGTCTCTATAATCAGATATTCCTCCAACACCAATTATCGGAATATCCACCGCTTCATAAACAATGTAAACATCACGAATAGCTATAGGCTTTACAGCACTGCCACTCATTCCACCCATTTTATTTGACAAAACTGGTTTTGCAACATCAATATTAATTACCATGCCGGGACCTAAAGAGTTAATTAATGTTAGTCCATCAGCTCCTGCATCTTCACAGGCTTTAGCTATTTCTGTAATGTCAGTTACGTTTGGAGTCAATTTGGCCAATACTGGAACATCAGACACATCGCAAGATGCAGAAACTATCTTGTGGGAAAGGTTAGGGTCCTGACCGATAGCTGCACCGCAACCTGCCATAGCATGAGGACAGGAAATGTTTAACTCAATCATATCTACATGTTCCTGTACTTTTTCAACTAAATAGCTAAATTCATCAGGATTTGAACCGTAAATGGAAGCTATTACTCTTTGATTATCATCTGTTTCTATTTTTTTAATTTCTTCTAAAAGGTTATCTGCACCTGGATTTGACAGTCCTATTGCATTTAAAATAGTATTGCTGTCAACTCCTACAGTTGTAGGATTTACATAACCGGGATTCGGATTTTTAGAAAAAGATTTTGTAACAACCCCTCCAGCTCCAGATTTAAGAACCATATTAAGAGAAGAGGAGTTGCTTCCCAATATTCCTGCTGCAAGCATTAAAGGGTTTTCTAATTGAACACCGCAAATATTAGTATTTAACATTTAATACACCAAAACAATTAATTAAATAATATTTGTTTAATAAACAATTTATATATTATGTAAAATTAATATTAATCTTATGGATTGTTATATAACATATTTTATTGGTGGTTTTCTAGCTTTTAAAGACAATCAAGAGCTGATTAAAATAAAACCATTTCCTAAGGAAGAAATTGTTGATAGATTAATTTCACTAGAAAATAAAGAGATTGCCTCTGAAGAAATCGAAATTATAAAAGAATTAGAAGGGGGATTTGACACAATTTTCATAGAATCAAATAAAAAAACCTCTGATTATAAAAATTTTAAAAACGTGGAAATAAAAACACCAAACTTAGGTGGGGAAATACTAAGGGAAAATTTCGATAAATATCTGGATGAATTTGATATATCCGATGAGGAATTTAGTGAAACATATAGAAAATTAAGTTTATACAAATTGAAAGAGCTCTCCAAATCAGAAGATAAACATTTAATTCAAGCTATTAACAGTATTGATGATATTGATGAGGCCATTTCTAAATTGATTGAAAGAATAAGAGAATGGTATGAATTATACTTCCCTGAAATGAATGTTATTCACAATAATGAGACCTATATCAAATTAATCGCTGAAAATAAAAGTAAAGAAAAGATAATAGAAGCAAAAGGAGATGCATTTTCAATTGATATTGACGAATTCGATGATGATGAAATCAACAGCGAAGACCTTGAGATACTAAACGATTATGCAAATTCAATATATGAACTTCAAAAAACAAGAAAGAACATTGAAAAGTATATTGATGTGAAAATGGAATCAATAGCTCCTAATTTAAAAACACTTGTAGGATCCACACTTGGAGCAAAATTAATCTCTCATGCAGGTGGAATAAAAAGACTATCAACTTATCCTTCAAGTACGGTTCAAATAATGGGGGCTGAAAAGGCATTATTTAGACATCTTAGAAGTGGAGACAGACCTCCAAAATATGGTTTGATATATCAACATCCTAAAGTAAGAGGATCAAAATGGTGGAACAGAGGAAAAATAGCTAGAACCCTTGCATCTAGAATATCTTTAGCAACCAGAAAAGATGTTTACACTAAAGATAAGGATTTGGATATTTATGATAAGTTTATAGCTAAAGTGGACGAAATCGAAAAAGCGAATCCATTTCCAACAAAAACCACAAAAAGACGTCAGGAAGAGAAAAACAAAGGAAAAAGCCGTAAAAAATCTAAAAAAAATAAAAAGAAAAGAAGAAGGAAGTAAATCATGAAAGTTTATTCAAAAGAAGATCAAATAGCTACTGAAAATTTGGTTCCAGGGGTGTCAGTTTACGGTGAAAGACTGCTTCAGGAAAAAGATAGGGAATATAGGCTTTGGAATCCTTATCGTTCAAAATTATCTGCAGGTCTCATTAATGGATTAAAGAATTTGGATATTTCAGATGATGATAAAATACTTTATCTTGGAGCTTCTACAGGAACAACTGTTTCACATATCTCAGATATTGTTGTTAATGGAAGAATTTATGCTATTGAATTCTCACCAACAACATGTAGAAAACTTGTAAGATTGGCCAGTAGACGTCCAAATATTGCTCCAATACTTGAAGATGCAACAAAACCAAAACAATATTTAAATCTAGTTGAAAAAGTCGATTTGGTCTATGCTGATGTTGCACAACCAACACAAACTAGTCTGTTTATGAAAAATATGGATTTGTTTGGAAAAGAAGATGCTTTAGGACTTTTAATGCTTAAAGCCAGAAGTATTGATGTGGTACAGAAGCCTAAAAAAATCTTCAAAGAGGAAGAGAAAAAATTAAAGGAAAAAGGATTTAGGGTAATTGAAAAGGTCAAATTAGAGCCTTATGAAAAAGACCACATCGGATTTTTAGTGGAAAAAAATTTTTAAAAGAAAAAACATCACAAAGCTACAAAAATCCAACATATCTATAGTTTTTTCCCATCTGGATTAGTTCAATGGCAAAAATTAAAAAAGTTAAAAACGTAATTTTAACTTTGTTTAATACAATTTATAAAATAATATACATTTAAATTTTGAAAATCAAGTACAATTTTCATTACTATAAAATAATTAAAAACTACTTTTATTAAATTCCTTGTTTAGCTATTCCTAGCTATGATTGTTAGGTTAGCTATTGATTATTTTATAAGTTTCAATGTTTTGTGTTTGTGTTTTATTATTTTGTGTAATTAAAATTAATATTCGTACCTGGGGGATAATAATAAGTCTCGTTGTTTAAAACTACGATAGAAATGCCTGAGAGAACACCATGAGCGAATATGTATACTATACCCTTTCCATTATTGATGGTCAAATTCTTTCCCGCATAAATTCCATTGGAGTTAGCGGATTTACTGTTATCAAAACTACAATTAACAATAGAACATATAAATTCTAAATTAATAGCCCCTCCATAAGCAAAATTATCAGTGAAACTAGAATCAGTTATAATATTATTATTACCTTTCAAGTAAATACCACCACCCGAAGCTGCAATGTTATTATTAAAAGTAGAGTCTGATAAAACACCATTAGTACTATCAAACATAACCCCTCCACCACAAAAATCTGCTTTGTTACCATTAAAAGTAGAGTCTGATAAAACCCCATTAGCACCACCATGCCAAGCAACACCGCCCCCATGATTAGATTTAGCAGTATTAGTAATAAAAGTACAATAAGTTAAAACACCATTAGCAGCACCAAACCATATAACAGCACCACCACTATTATTTGCCGTATTGTTAATAAAATTAGAGCTGGTTAAAACACCATTTAGACCTCTCCAATCAACAGCACCACCAGTACCATTAGCAGTGTTGTTGATGAAGTTGCAGTTTTTTAATGTTCCATATTTTCCTGTCCAGAAAATTGCTCCTCCGTTGCCAGTGAAATTGAAGTTTCGGAAACTTAAATTCTCAATTAAAATGTCATTTCCAGTTATTTCAAAGTGGAGATTTTTTCCTTTGGCGTCGAATGTTACATTGCCTTGAGTGGTTATGGTTATGCCTTTTTTGTTTAAAATTATGGTCTTTGAGGGGGTTCCAGTACCATTTTGAATCAATACATAATCATAATCATGGATTTGATCGTATTTGTTTAAAAATTCCTCTACAGTCCAAATCCAATAGACATTATCTCCATTATTTGCTTTATTATTTGTGAAATTACAATTAAGCATGGTTCTATTAGAAGAACTCCAGTAGATAGCACCACCAAGGTTAGCAGCATTATTGTTGAATTTAGAATCAATTAATTTACCATTAAGGCCCCACCAATTAATTCCACCACCAGCACTGGTAGCGATATTGTTATTAAAAGTACAGCCTGATAAAGTACCGTTTTGATTACCCCAGCAAACACCACCACCAAGCTCAGCGGAATTATCTGTGAAAATAGAGTTAGTTATAGTACCATTAGCACCATATAAATGAACACCACCGCCTGCATTGCCCATAGCAGAGTTACTAGTGAAGTTAGAATTGGTTATAATACCATTAGCACCTCCCCATTCAATAGCACCACCATTGCTGTTTTTTACAGAGTTTTTAATAAAATTTGAATTAGATAATGTACCGTTAGCACCATTCCAGTAGACTGCACCACCACTATTAGTAGCATTGTTATTAATAAAATTGGAATTGGCTAAACTACCATTATCACCATACCAAAAAACAGCCCCTCCACTATCATTAGCTATATTATTAATAAAAGTAGAATTGGTTAAATTACCATTATTGCCACCCCAATAAATAGCTCCACCAAACATATTTGCAGCATTATTAATGAAAATACAACCATTTATAATAGTATAATAATTGATTAAAGTCAAATAAATAGCACCACCATATTGACCTGCTGTGTTGTTTGTGAAAGTACAATTGATTATAGTGCCATTAGGAGAAGCTCTGCCAATAGCAGCACCATTACGTGCAACATTACCAATGAAAATACAACCTGAAAGAATACTATTATGGGCATTAAAACAAAGAGCACCAGAATCATAATAGAGAGCAGTATTATTAATGAAAGTACAATTTGACAACTTACCGTTAGTAGCAGCATTACTCCAAGTAACACCACCACCATCAGCGGCAGCATTACCAATAAAAATAGAATTAGTCATATTAGCATTAATACCAGACCACCAAAGACCACCACCATTACGTGCAACATTATCAATGAAAGTACAATTAGTTACAGTACCATTAGCACCAAACCAACCAACACCACCACCTTGACCAACACCATAAGGAGAGGAAGTCTGATTAGCAGTGTTATTGATGAAATTACAAGTAATCACAGTACCAGATATACCGCTCCAGTAAAGGCCACCACCATTATTACTTGCCGTGTTCTTAATAAAATTACAATCAGACAAAGTACCATTATCACCAGACCAAAAAACAGCACCGCCATTCCCATTTGAGAAACTGAAGTTTCCAAAAATAAACTATCTAATTAATTCATCATAACTATTAGTTCAAAATAGACAATTTTTAATTCTTAAATTTGAAAATTCCATTTCATATATGCAAAAAATTAATTGTATTTTTGTTGAAGAGATGATAATACAATATATTGTTGGTATTAAAAGTATGAATATGATGAATAAATCTTATATTTATAACTAAATCTTAGACTTATGATTCTTTTGAAAATGAAAAATAATGATGTTGATAATATTGAATTAAAAAATTATACTGCAAGCAGATCATGACTTAGATTTCATATAAAAAAATCGAGAATAATGAAATTTTTCTTCTTGAAATTTAATAATATTTTTGAGTTGCATCATGATTAAATTTTAAAACTATTTTTGACAAGCACTCCAATAAGATAAATTTTACAATAATTTTTTAATATCATGAATAATAATAGTAATATCAATGTTAACAATAAATCAATGCTATTTAGATTTCGTCAAAGAAATTCTCAATAAGGGGAAAGAAACCTATAAGGATAGCAATCATCATTTAAAGGAGAGTTTAGGTAATTATTATTTTATTGAAGATCCTTTGAATTTAAAATTTAAAGCAAAATATCAAAACTTGACTCCTTTTATGATGTTAGATTTGATTAAATCTGGAGAATTTGATATGGAAGGCTGTCCCATAAAAAGTGATGCTCTTTATGAATATGTCAAATCTTTTGATGATGAATCTGATCAAGGATTTGTATATAGTTATCCAAATAGGATTTTAGCACATTTTGATGTAAATCAGTTTGATGTTATGAAAGATAGGATTTTAAATTCTATAGGAAGTAATCGTGCAGTTGCTGTAACTTATGATCCTAAACTTGATTGTGACCGTGAAGATATTCCATGTCTCCAGATATTACAGGCTATTGTACGTGACGGAGAATTAACAATCCATTGTTTTTTCAGATCAAATGATATATATGGTGCATTTTACTCCAACATGTTTTTCATAGCTTATATTGGAATAAAACTTAAAGATGAGATTAATAAAGAACTTTTAGGTGAAAAATTAAACTTCGGTGGTGTTCATTATTATTCTACATCAGGGCATATATACAATACTGATTTAAAAAGTGCTAAAAAATTAATATCAAAATATTAGGAATATTTTATTCCTTTCTTCTTATTTTTTGAAAACTTCTAGTTAATAATGAATTTTTAGGTTTCTATTTTTCTAATATTGGTCTTACCTGTCAAATAGGATTATTTTGTTTTGAATTTTCTTTAACCAATAGTCTTGAATTGATATTTTAATTATATTTTTTTCTTTTTGAAACTTCAGTTTCTCAAATGGGGGTGCTGTGGTCTGGAATGGTGAAAATGGTACTTTAACTGAGTGTAATTTCATTAATAACACAGCTACTAGCAGTGGTGGTGGTGCTGTTTATTGGAATGGTGTTAATGGTAATTTAATTGATTCTGTTTTTACTAACAATACTGCGGATAGTAATGGTGGTGCTGTTTATTGGGGATATAATGCTGATTCTGGTATTTTAAATGGTTGTACATTCACTTATAATGCTGCTAAGAATAATGGTGGTGTTATTCACTGGAGTGGTTCAAATGGTACTTTAAGTAGGTCTACTTTTATTGACAATACTGCTACTGCTCAAGGAGGGGCTGTTTGTTGGCATGCTGTTAATGGTGTTGTAAAAGAATGTATTTTCACCAATAATACTGGAAATAAAGGTGGTGCAGTCTACTGCAGTGATCGTAGTGTTAACTGTAGTATAACCAGTTCCACTTTCACTAATAACTTCGCTACCCTCTATGGTGGGGGTGTTTATTGGGATGGCGCTAATGGTATCTTAACAAATTCCACTTTCAACAATAATTCCTGTAATAATTCTGCCGGAGCTATATACTGGGCTGCTGCTAATGGAATATTAAATAGTTCTAATTTCAATAACAATATTGCCAATGGAGGGGATGGCGGTGCTATTCTATGGTCTGGTAATAAAGGTAAATTAAATAATAGTACTTTCACCAACAACAAAGATAAATTCAGTGGAGGAGCAATCCGTTGGAACGGCGCTAACGGATCATTATCTAATTCAAATTTCAAAAATAACATCGCAATTTCTTATATGGGTGGTGCTATTTCTTGGACTGGTACAAATGGTACTTTAACAAATTCCAATTTCACCAACAATAAAGCTACTACTAATGGTGGTGCAGTCTATTGGAATGGTGCAAATGGTACTTTAACAGATTCAAATTTCATTAATAACAATGCTGCTCATGGAGGTGCTGTTTACTGGAATGGTGCTAATGGTATTTTAACTAATTGTACTTTTATGAATAACATTGCTAATGAGTGGGGTGGTGCTGTTTCTTGGGCTGCTTCTTCTGGTAAATTAACTAATTCTATTTTTATCGGTAACTCTGCTGTTGGTATTGATAATAATGCTGGTAATGGTGGTGCTATTGACTGGAGTGGTAATAATGGTACTTTAACTTGTTGTAATTTCACTAAAAATACTGCTAATCAAGGTGGAGCTGTACACTTGGCTTACTCAGGTAATAATGGTACTTTAAATGATTGTACTTTTATTGATAACTCTGCTAATCACAATGGTGGTGCAATTTACTGGTATAGTTCCCCTAGAAACATAAATAGTCTCCTATCTAATTGTAATTTTAAAGATAATCATGCAATTTTAGGCAATAATGTTTATTGGCTTTGGACAGTTAATGATTTTTTAAACAAATACAATCAAATCAATGATAATGATTATGTTTATATTCGAAATGGTATTGGAACCCCTAATAGCAATATTGTTTTAAATAAAAAAGGCATAACCATCACCAGCCAAGGAAACGTAACATTCGATGCTGAAGGAAAAAATCTTCACTTTGAAGTGACTGGAGATAACGTTTTAATTGAGAAATTAAGTTTCCGAAACTTCAATTTCACTGGGTCAGGAGGAGCAATATTCTGGACTGGGAATTATGGAACTTTAAAAAATTGTAACTTCATCAACAATACTGCTAATATTGATGGTGGTGCTGTTTACTGGGCTGGTCCGAATGGTAGTATAATGGATTCTATTTTTATTAATAACACTGCTAGTTGGGGTGGTGGTGTACGTTGGATTGCTAGTAATGGTATTTTAACTGATTCTACTTTTATTAATAATACTTCTAATCATGTTGGTGGTGGTGTTTACTGGTTTGGTGCCAATGGTGTTTTAACTGGTTGTAATTTCACTAATAACATTGCAGGAACTCGTGGTGGTGGTGTTTACTGGGAGGATGTAAATGGTAAGTTATCCCATTCTAATTTTAATAATAATGCTGCTAAACAAGATGGAGGGGCTGTCGCATGGGCTAGTTCTGCTAACAATGGTATTTTAACTGATTCTACTTTTATTAGTAATTCTGCTGAACGTGGTGGAGGTATTCGTTGGTTGGGTACTAAAGGTATTGTGACTGGTAGTACTTTCACTAGAAACACCGCAATTTATGATGGAGGTGCTATTTATTGGGATGTTGAAGGTTCTATGATTAATTCTACTTTTAATACTAAATGGACAGAATCAAATGGAATTTTCACTATGAGTATTTTAAACTTTAATGGTGGAAAGGGTATTGTAAGTATAATTGGAAGCACAATCACAGGAATTTCAATCGTAGTTTTAAATAATGAAACATATTATTATCCCCCAAATACGAATATTAATTTTATTAATCATCTATTTTTCAATGGACGATAATGTTTATATAATAATTAAGGTAATATTTAGTACTAAGAATTTGGATTGTAAAACCTCCTTCCGAATTCCAATTGATTCAACTTTTTTCAGAATTGTGAATCTTTGTTTTTTAAAGTAAAGGTTAAAATAGGGAGTGGATTTTAGAGAAAAACAATGTTTTTCTCAGCCCTATTTTAACATTAAAATAAATGATTTATGGGAAGAATTAGACAGAACTTCATATCATCTAAAAAGTGGATAATTTTAGATAGATATTATAATAACAAAGAACCCATAAATCTTAATTCAATTTTTTTTGAGTAAAAAGAATCAGATCTATTTCTCAATATCTTTTTATAAAAAGTATTTTTTTTACAATATCCAGAATATTAAGCTGAATATTATTTCTAATACTTCAAGGACAATTATTGTCCATTGATATTTTGAAATAGTATCATACCTCCTTTTACTCAATTCAGAATCAAATATTACAATGATTATATATTTCATAATACCAATTCTTCATTTTTTAAACTAAGTTGTATGTTTTCTATTATCCATATAATTTATTAATTATTGAATAATAACCTTACATCCATTTTATTGATGTTTAAATTATATTTTAAGCTTTTAAAATTGATTTTACTGTAAAATATTGTTGTGATTAACAATTATTTACTTATATTAAAAGAAGAATTATTCAATTAACCATAGTTAAATAAGGAAAATGAAAATTAGATTATATTAATTTACCAAACAAAACAAGAAATAGAATATAATATATAGAAAATATTATGTAGGTACTATC
>OGWU01000891.1_pt1 | contig 18625 bp, 18 predicted proteins | sample 1576071 | NCBI WGS metagenome assembly OGWU01 (sample SAMEA3541582, study PRJEB24748) | human gut metagenome | biome: human gut; feature: human-associated habitat; material: faeces | place: China | collected 2012
ACTTGAAAGCAAGCCTGGATCTTGGAAACCGACTCAGCCAAAACGGACTGGTGGTCAAAAAGATCGTACCAGTCCATTGGACGAGATTATCCAGCGCATCAATGAAGAATTCTATGGTGAATTCACAGATGCAGACCGTGTAATGGTTGATACGCTGTATCAAAAAATGCGCAAGGATTCTAAAGCCAAAAAAGCCGCAAAGACCGAGGATCGCCAAGTATATGAGAGAAGTCTTTTTCCGGGGATTTTTGATACAACCGCACAGGAAGCTTATATGGAGAACACCGCAGCATATGAGCAGCTCTTCTTGGATGCAGATAAGTATCAGGCTGTGATGAGAGCTTTGGCGGATCGTCTGTATAAAGAACTGCACGATGACAAATAAGGTGGAAAATATTCAGCCTTAAAATATGGGAATCATATTTCAAATATCATTATCCCATCTTTGGGCAGATTATGATTTGTAGAAGTTTGCAGATGATAGATTGCCTGTTTTGCAAATTTCCTACTTACTGTCGTATCCCACTCTGCCAACCGGATGATCTCCGCTGTTCCGGCCTCAAAATCAAACGAAATCTCGCCCCATTCGCCGTCGTTGTCCACCTGATATAGGTAGGCAGCGGCGGCGATTTCCTTTTTGCGTTTGGTTTGGGATTTGCGTTTCAGTCGGATCATATGAAGCACTCCGGCTTCTGTCAGCAGACAGGCCAAATGATCCACGGCTTTACGGTAGGCCCGTTCTGCACCACTGGCCGTGCTGCCCTCAAAGAGGACTGCCAGTTCTTCAAAGGTCAACCGGGTGCTGATGGGACTGACCCGTCCACAGGTCATACAGATGGCGTTTCTCTTTTCCAAAAGGGTCTGTTCCCGGTAATTCAGCTTTTCAAACGCTTCTCGGACAGCTTCAGCCTGGATGCCGTTCCATAGAATCTCCGCATAGTCCCAGTGATCATCCCGGCTGACATCCTCGCCGGTTTCTTCGCTGTCCTCATCCTGAATGGTCTGATAAAACGGAACACGGCTTCGATTTTGCTTGGCCAATGCCAAAAACTTTGCTGCGGTTTCCTCGGTACAACCGTTTTTCTGGGCATATTTCTGGATTGCCGCCTGTTCAGACTGACCGGATTGATTATAGAGCCAAGCAATCCCACGCACAGCTTTGTACTCATCCACATTTTCAAAGGAACCGGTCTCCTCCTGCATCCGGCAGGTCAAAAGGGCGTTCCCGATAAAATGATGGGCATAGGTCAGAAAATCTGCCCCTTGTGCGGGATCGTATCCACGAAGACAGTCCAACATGGCAAGCACACAGCCCATTTTATAATCCAAAAAGCGTTCCGGGTCATAGCGATCCAGCCCCTCCCGCAGCAGGAAACGGCGAACACGACCATTAAGCCGGTTTTCATAGTGGTGCAGGAAAAAGGAAAACCAGCGCAGATCACGGCTCTGTACAGTCTCCAGAATGTAATCATTTAAGTTTCCCCGAACAGGCGGTTCCGGGTCAAGCTGAAAGATGCGTTCCACTTCCCGCATGGTCAAGCCCTTGGGTTCCGTCAGAAAGCTGTATTTGGCACAGTAGCCGGACAGCTCCCATGTCCACGCTGTATCCATTTTCCCTCACCACCTTTCGGATGTTTCGTTGCTTATTTCTTTTGTACGGCCTTCAAAAGTGCATCTTGGGTCATTTCCTGCTCATAGACAGTGCTGGCATAGCGCTGATCTGAAAGCGCACGGAGCATCTTATCTTTTGCCAGCTTTTTCATAGCTGCTGCCGTTCCTTCATCCAGCTTTCCCCGGCGGGTATTTTGTAGGATGGTGTTCATACGGCGGGTATAAATGGCCTTGATAGGATGATCGTCGGCAAGCTCCCGCTGCTCCCGGCCTCTCAGATTGCCGATTTGTCGGCACGTCCGTCCCCGTTGGTCGCCGGGGGCCAAACCACCGCAGTATTTGGTATGCCGTGCGTCAATGGTGAGAAACCATCTGCCGCAGATGGGGCATTTCTTGGGTGCATGGCCCACACAAAGCCCCTCAAATAAGTCAGAACGGAACATCCCCACAAAGGAGACATAGTGCATCCGCTTGACCAGCTGCGGCTCCGTCTTTCCGGGCCGAACGGCGGCTACATACTGCACCGAAGCATTGGTCAGGGTCATCCAGGCTGGGTTATCCAGCGACAGAGTTGGCTCACCTTTGAAGAACTGTCCGAACATTGCCGCATAACCATCCGGGGTACGGTCATAGCCTGGTTCATTCAACCGCTCTGCAAATTTCGTCAAGGCTTCCTTGTATTGCCCCAGAGAATAACTCAAATGTCCCAGCACCTGCGCGATTCGCACGAGCATGGTTGCCTTGCCATGCTGACCAGTCAAGGCACAGATCAACTGCTCCTGCTGCGTAAGCTGCAAATAGGCTTTTGCGTCCTCCATATATTCTTCGGAAAAGATGGCTGCAAGTTTTTGCTCAAAATAGCTCCGATTTAGGCGGGAGAACGGTGGTGTCGCCTGCAAAAAGGAGATGATCTCGCCAGCGGCCTGCTGCACCTGCGGCAGCAGCTCCATATCCACGGAACCGGTGTTCATCCCCTGAAGCAGTTGGTTCAGCACATTGCAGGGAGCATCCAGCTTTTCGATAGTGCTGTCTGGGATGTTCAGCACCTCACAGCCAATGGTTCCTGTGGGCATCGTACACCCCTCATAGGTTACGGTGTCCTGCCAGAAATCCAGCGACAAAACTGCATGGTTGATGATCTGATCCATCTTCTCCCTCCTGTCATGTTTTTTTATTTTCATAATAGCACACAATTAAATTCTTGTCATGTTTTTTGAAAACGGCTTGTCATGCCATCAGCCTGTTTTTTTCGATTTTCCCCATAACCTATACAGAGGGGTGAGAAAACTGCCCCATCAAAAAGGAAATGGAGGGAATCTGTATGAATTTGTTTGAAGTGGTGAAAGCCAGTATCAACACACAGGAAGCAGCGCAGGCGTATGGAATTGACGTCAACCACTATGGTATGGCACTGTGTCCGTTCCACAATGACCGTCATCCGAGCTTATATGTATCGGATGACCACTACCACTGTTTCGCCTGCGGGGAACACGGGGATGTGATCGACCTGACTGCCAAGCTGTTTGACCTTCGGCTATATGATGCGGCCCGAAAACTGGCGTCGGACTTTCACCTTGCACCGGACAAGCCCTTGCCGGAAGCCATTCGCCGGAAAAAGAAACACAAAACCAAAGCACAGCAGCTTCGTGAGAACGAGCAGCTGTGCTTTTCTGTTTTGAACAAGTATCGGCGGCTTCTCCTGGTTTATTATAAATAACGTTCTGTTGAAATTCTCAAATTAGAAATTTGATTGTTGGACTAAAATATCCAATTGTTTGAATTTCAGATATTGTTCTCTTTTTACTTTATGCATAAATTATTTGATTTCCTGTACTTGATTTAAGAATAATGATTCTAGGATAAAAAATTGTGTACACCATTAAATAGTAATATTGATAAAACAATTTAGTATATGAATAAAAAATATTTACTTTTGGTAATAGCTATAATCGTAGCAATTGTTGCAGCCATGTCCTTAAATGGTGATAGCGAGGATACAGAAGAAGAAAAAGTGTTTAAATTTTCTGATTTTACTGTAACCTGCCCTCCAGGTAGCCATTATGAAAACCATTCAGGACTTTTGGAATTCTATACTAAAAATTCAGAAAATCCTACATTGAGTATTGGTTATAACTCCATAACAGGACTGGAATTTGATCAGTTCATCAGAGGAAGCGAGTTGCTTAACAATGAACAGGTGTTAAGTATTTTCAATAATGAAAACCTCTTTGGAATGAGTGATAGGTATACTGTAAATGACTATAACATCACTGAATTTAAGAATCATACAACTGTTGATATTTATTTAAGTGAGGGAAATACCAGTTCTATTTTCCATGTGGTTAAGTTAAGTGATTCCAAAGTATTGCTCATAAATGAATATAATCCAAATAGTGTTTCATCTAAAATATACAACAGCATAACTTTCAGATAAATTTAAGGATATTAATCATAGGTTAATTAAAATATTGAACAACTGTTTTAGCAATATTAAAACTATTCATCATATTTTAATTAACTCTAAACAATTTTTAACTATAAATCAATATTTATAAATAACAATATCTAAAGAGAATTATTTATAAATAAAAAAATTTTGGCTGTTATAATCATCATTATTGTAGCAATAATTACTGCAGTGGCCTTGATGGGTGGAGATTCAACAGCAAACGAAGTATTTAAATTTTCTGATTATACAGTAACCTGTATCTGATTCTAAAATCTTCTGGATTGTCGAAGACGGATCCAACGAAGATGCTAATAAATAGCATCAAATTTACTGCATAATGTTCAATTGAAATATCATTTTTCTTTTTTAACTGACCAAACTATAATTTGACTGAATTTTCTTGGTATACATTATGTATCATAAAAGATATATTAACTGAAATAAAATAGTAATACTATGAAAAATATTTTTGAAGAGTACTATAATATATTTATCAATAAAAAGAAATTTGTATATATATATGTAATTGCACTTCTTCTATTGACTCTCGGAATGTTTAATCATAGCAATTTTCTTCAACCTAAAACAGAGATAATTTTTTTTGTTTTTAGTGCTGTTTTAGGAATTTTTCTTATATTATATGCTTTTAAGAATAAGAACAACCTTCATAAGGTTGCATTTCTAACAATACTCATAGTTGGAGGACTCATCGTATTTTTTGCTCCTCCGTTTATAGTTCCTGATGAATACTTCCATATAAATCATGCCTTAAGCCTGTTAGACGGACATTTCTTCCTTGAAAATTCAAAAGTGATAGACTATAACTTGAGGGTGCTGGTTAATGAGTTTTACTGGCCATTACTCCAATCTTACGACTACATCTTGAAAACAAATCCTGGTATAGGGGCAATTATTTTTAATAATAATGTAGCTTTCACACCAATATCCAATTTCACTGATATTTGCGTTTACAGCAGAACAACCTCTGGACCATTTTATCCTTATATCTTTTCAGCGATAGGATTATTTATAGCTAAATTCTTTGATGTAGGCATTATACAAGCAATGTGGCTTTCAAGAATACCAAACCTTATTGTATATGCAATAGCTACATTTTTTGCAATTAAAAAAGCACCTGCTTACAAAATGGGTTTGCTGGTTGTATCATGCAATCCGTTGACTCTTTCTTTAGTTGCGTCATCAAACTACGATTCCTTTAATTTCACATGTTTAATAGTGGCAATGTCGTTGTTCATTTCTATGTACAAGCACAAGGTAACTTTTAAAAATCTTTCAGGATTCATAATTTGTTGCCTTTTAATGACTTTTGTAAAGCAAACATATTTTTTCCTAATTATGCTGCTCTTCTTAATCCCATTTAATAGCTATGATTTCAAAAAAATAAACAAAAATCAATATAAAAAGATTTTAATTGGAATAATGGCCTTTATTTTACTGGGAATAATAATTATGCTCTTTATTTGTTACTTTAATATGATTCCAATGGAAGGCCATTCTAATCAACGACTAGTTGATAGTTTAACATCATCTAATTATGCTTTAGATATATTTAAAAGCTCATTAACATTTTTATGGAAAATGATTATTAACACACCAGGATATAGAGAATACGTTGTTGGCACATTTAAAGGTGCTGAATTATACAATATCCTTTATTTTGTATTCTTTATTGGATTTTCAGTACTTTATCCATTTAAAGTTAAACTGTCAAAAAACAAAAAGATATTCTTAGGTTTATGCTGTATGGCATTCTATTTAGGAATGTTTTTCCTGGTACATATCCTATGGGGGACTCCAAAATCAGATTTGAATAATTCAATACAGGCAAGATATTTCATACCACTACTTCCTTTAATCCCATTGATTCTTAATTATCCTATTAAGAAAATTAAAAATATCGAATATTATACCCTTACTGGAGTCATAATATTTTCAGTAGGATTCCTGATGTTTCTAGCCACTCACTTCTATTAGGACTAGGACCAATACCATTTAATAGAATTCCATAACATATTCTATTATATGGTGCAAACAGTTTTAGATGAAAACTTCAATATTGACGAAATAAGCGAAAAAATCCAATCCCAAATGTCCCAGTGGAGATCCCATAAAATCACACTGAACAATGTGAAATGGGAAATCTTTAATCATGACGGCGAAACTGTTTATAGCTATTTTTTCAATATAGACTTTGATGATGTTGAAGCCCGTATAAAACTGGAAGACTTGAGGCTCAATATCATACATCATGTTGAATCTTTAAAAGATGATACCACATACGATTATAAACTTTAAAGATAATAATTATTATTAGTAAGGGAGGAACTTATTAATGAAAAAACCTGTAGTTGCAATTACAAGACCTTATGACAGAGCTGAAAAAGCCTGTGAAATTATTGAAGAACTTGGTGGAACACCAGTTATCAGCCCAACACTTGATTTGCGTCCAGTTAATACAGAATCTTTAAGGGAATTAACTGAAAAGCAGGAGGAATTGGACTGGATTGTCTTTACCTCACCAACAACATTGGTTTCTTTAGACAAGTTTTATCCAGATTTTTTAAAAACATTGAAGTGTAAAGTTGCTGCTATTGGAAATAAAACATCAAAAGTGGCAGGAGAATATGGATTAGAGGTTGATTTGGTTCCTGAGGACTTTACGGCTGAAGGATTGGTTGAAGAGTTTAAAAAGCAGAACATCCAAAATCAGGTTATTGGAGTTCCAAGAACCTTATCAGCAAGACCGACACTTGTAGATGGTTTGGAAGATCTTAACAATAAAGTGATTGTAGCTGAAGCCTACAAGTCCCTCTTTCCAGAAGACAAAAGCAAGGTTGAAAAAGTAATCAATGGGATAAGTAAGGGTGAAATTGATGCAATAACCTTTACAAGTCCGTTAACTGTTACAAACTTCTTTGAAATAATGAAAGAACAGGAAAAATCCGAATCATTGTTAGACAATATTCTAACTGTAGCAATCGGGCCTATAACCGGTAGAGTTTTAGATGAACATAACATAAAATATATCACTCCAGAACAGTATACAGTTAGAAAGATGTTAGAATTATTGTTTGAAGTATATAGTGGTGAATAAAAATGAGAGAAAAAGAAGAGATGATAATCTGGCCACAGTACCTAGATAAAGAGCTTTCGGTTTCTGAAGGCAGGAAAGTCCCTCTTGAATATGCTGTTAAAAATCCCACAGTGAATAAAATTGAAAAAGCTCTTAAAAGACTTGGTATCAAGTGTATTACTGAAAAGGACAAAGCATATCCTGGAAAATGGTATGAAAAATCCGGACGTGTGCTTGTAAGTAACGAGCATAACAAAAACGAGCTATTGAAAAAAATAGGCAGCGAATTTAAAAACATGAAACGATAATTATGGCTAACCACGTTCCCATAGGTAAAGATATAACAGAATTACCTGAAAGTATGAAAAAGCTTTATAAAAAAGCAGCAGAACTCATAAAGGAAAATGAAAATATAAAAATATATACCCATATTGATTGTGATGGACTTTGTTCTGGTGCAATATTATCAACACTTCTCGATAGAATTGGAAAAAAGCATGAAATAGATTGGGTGAATCTAGATGAACTGGAGGATTTGAAAATAGATCATGACCTTACAATCTTTTCTGATTTAGGATCTGGCCAGCCAGTCGATAAAAATGCATCAAAAAACCAGAACATCATTATTTTAGACCACCACCCACCTTTAAGAGACCTCGATTATGAAAGCAACTGCAATTATGTTGAAATAAATCCCAACCACCACGGCATTGACGGATCATTCTATGTCTGCGGTGGAGGGTTGTGCTATCTTCTTTCAAAGGAATTCGGATACAAGGATTTAAGCTGGATTGGAGTGCTGTCTGCAATTGGAGATATACAAAACGGAAGAACAGGCACATTGGAAGGTCTGAATTCAACTATTCTTGAAGATGCTGAAGACCAGGGATATGTCGAAACAACAAAAGGAGACCTCAATATATACGGAAGAAAGTCAAGGCTACTTTTTGTTGCACTAACCTATTTCAGCGACGTTACAATACCTACAACAGGAAATCAGAATATAGCTAAAAATACTCTAAGGGAGCTGAAAATCGATATGGATGGAAACCGTACCTTAAGTGACCTTACACAAAAAGAAAAAGAGATATTATTTAAATATCTGCTTAATGAAATTACAATAAGAGTCCCTAAAAGATATGTGCCATATGTTCCACAGCTACTTATTGGAGATGCATATGAATTTTTATATGAAGATGAGAACACATTTCTAAGAGACGGAAGTGAATTTTCCACAGCTATGAACGCATGCGGAAGAAATGAAAAATATGAAATAGCTCACAGAATTCTAAAGGGTGAGCGGGAAGAGGCATTGGATCTTTTAGAAGATGTCAGCAAACAGCATAAAATGAGGCTGGCTAAAAATATTTCCAAAGTCGAAAATTCGATAATAGAACTTGAAAATCTCCAGTACTTCGAAGGAGAGGACATTCCAGCCAATATTGTAGGAACTGTAACTGGAATGATACTTGGAAACGGCAACTGGAAAAAGCCCATTATCGGATTTGGAAAAAATGACAACGGAAACCTAAAGATATCCTTGAGATGTTCTAAATTATTATCATATGACGGCATACATTTCGGTAAAATAATAAGAGAAGTATCTAAGGAGCTTGGAGGTAATGGTGGAGGCCACTCAATGGCATGTGGTGCATATATACCAGCTGATAAAAAAGATGAATTTTTACAGATATTTAATTCTAAACTAGAAAATCTAATAGAACAATGAAAAATAAGGAGTGTTTGAAAATATGAAAGAATTTAAAAAGAGAGGAGCCCTAACACATTTCCAGATATTAAGCGAAATATGTAAGCAGAACCCTAATTTAAAGCAAAAAGACCTAGCTAAAACTCTTGACATTACAATTCAAGCAGTTTCAGAAAACATAAAAGTCCTAATAGAAGAAGGATACATCACATCAAAGGACGGCCGTTCCCCTTATAAAATAACCCAAAAAGGAATAGACAAAGTGAAAAAAGACGCAATCGTCCTTAGAAAATACAGCGACTCTGTACTTGAGACAATGAACCACTTCAAAACTGTGTGGCCGGCAATAGCTGCTGAAAAATTAAAAGAAGGGGAAAGCGTGGGAATATACATGAACCAGGGCATATTATATGCTTCAAAAAAACCAGCAAATGCAACTGGAACCGTACTTAAAGACACAGAAAAAGGAAGAGACGTCCCTCTTGGAGGACTCAGCGGATTAATAGATATGAAAATAGGTGAAGCGGTAATTATAACCCTACCTAACATTAAAAATGGCGGATCAGAAGCCTGTAATTTAGAACTAATAAAAAATATCTATGAAGAAGGAACCAATCACGGAGGACAAATAGACAAGGTAGCTATTGTAGGAACTGTTTCAAGATCAATCTGTAATCAGCTAGACATACCAATAGATATTGAATTCGGAACAGCTGCAGCAACAGCCAATGCATGTAGAAAAGGATTGAATGTAATGGTGCTCTCAGTTGGAGACATGACAAAAGCATTCATTCGAGAACTGGAAGAAGAAAAAGTTAAATTTAATATAATTGATGGGATGAAATAAAATAATCCATCCTAAAAATCTTTTTTTAAACTAATCATCTTTAACCATTTTTAAAAGAGCAGCAGCTACCTGTAAAGTACTTAAATTCTTTCTTGTAAGATTTTTAACAGCTTTAGTGTAATTATTTAAATCATCGTTTTTAATAATGTTTTTAACCTCTTCAAAGATTAGCTTGTTTTTAATCTCGCTCATCTCTTTATATGAAGGAATCTTCTGTTTTTTAATTTTAGACTTTGTAGTTTTTCGAATGTTGTCAAGCATTCGCTGTTCCTTGCCGTCAACTAAAGTAAATGCATAACCAATATTACCTGCACGGGCTGTTCTACCAATCCTGTGAACATAGTATTCAGGATTTTGAGGAACATCATAATTAAATACTGCCTGAACATTAGCTACATCAATTCCACGGGCAGCAACATCAGTAGCTACAAGAATTTCAATATCTCCACGTCTGAACTTGTTCATTACCTTATCACGGATTTTCTGTTTCATGTCTCCATGAATACCGTCTACAGAGTATCCTCTGTTTTTTAAATGTCGAACAACATAATCCACTCTTCTTTTAGTATTGCAGAAAACAAGTCCTAAACTAATATCATAAACATCAATTAAGCGGGTTAAATCATCTAATTTATACTTCTCCTTAACGTTATAAAAATATTCGGTGATTTCAGGAACTGTCATCTGTTTGGAGCTGACTTTCAGGTGTTTTGGATTTTTTTGATAAAATTTAGCTATTCTTTTAATTTCATCAGGAATAGTGGCTGAGAAAAGTAAGGTTTGCCTTTGTTTTGGAATGTGTCTTAAGATCTGCTCGATATCCTCTCTAAATCCCATATCAAGCATTTCATCAGCTTCATCAAGAACAACAGTTTCAACACCAATTAAATTGAGAGTTCCCCTTTCAATATGGTCTAAAATACGTCCAGGAGTTCCAATAACAATGTGAACACCTTTATTTAAAACCCTAATCTGACGTCCAATAGGTTGACCGCCATAAACAGGTAAAATTTTAAGTTTTTTAATGTTAGAACCTAATTTAGCTATTTCATTAGCTACTTGAATAGAAAGTTCCCGTGTTGGACATATTATAATGGCCTGAGGAGATTTGTCTTTAATAAAAATCTTTTCAAGAATAGGAATACCAAAAGCTACAGTTTTACCAGTACCTGTTTGGGCTTGCCCAATTAAATCCTTTCCTTTTAATGCTTCAGGTATGGTTAATTTTTGAATTGGGGTCGGTTCTTCAAATCCCATATTCCTAATTGCTTTTTTAATGTTATTGTTAATATCAAAATCATTGAATGTTGTAATACTCATATTATCAATAATATATTAGATTATACAACTATATAAAAAGATTATTTTAAAAAAAGAAAAAATGATAGTGCTATTTACCTATTTCAGCACCATGTTGACCTTGGTAATAGTAATCATAACCATTGCTATTTTTAAGACAACCAGGGTCTCCACCTAAGATATCTCCACCATAAGTATATGCACGAGCTCTACATCCTCCGCAGATATATCTTGATTCACATTCACCACAATGACCATTAAGAGCGTCTTTATCTCTTAAGTCAATTAAAAGTTCATTGTTAACCCAGAGATCCTCAATATCATTATCTTTAAGGTTTCCTAACTTAAGACTTGAATCATGTGGGAAAAATACGCAAGGGAACATATCTCCATTAGGTTCAATACTCATATAGAATCTGCCAGCTCCACATCCCCCAACAAAATCAGCTAATGCTTTCATACCAGGATTGGTATATTCCGGATTGAAAAAGTGAGTTGGAACCATATTGTCATCATCTGTTTGAATAGATGTAGAAACATCAGCAAATTGAGGTGCAGTTGATAAGATTTGCATGTCTCCCTCTTTATTTGCAATATAAATCTTTTTAAGAAGATCAAATCTTTGTTCAGCTGTTAAATCAATTTCTTTAACTTCCTCACCACATCCTGTTGGAATGAAATTGTATAGCATATACCAGTCTACATTTAACTCACGCATAAAATCAATCATATCATCGATTTCGTCAATATTATTTTGTGTTACAGTAGTAGAGACTTCAGTAAATACACCTAACTCATGGAAATTTTTAATAGATTCTACAGCTCTTTGCCAGGAGTTTGGAACCCTTCTAAAATCATCATGAGTTTTTGGATCTCTTCCATCAAGACTTATCTGTACAAATTGAAGACCTGCATCAGCAAATTCCTTAGCACGTTTCATGTTACCTGTTTTAAAACCATTAGTAGCCATTGAAACATACATTCCCCTATCAGTTGCATGTTCAATAAATGATAGGATGTCAGGATGAATAGAAGGTTCACCACCGGAAAATGCAATGGAGGTAACGCCAAAATCAGCTAGCTTATCAATTCCTTCATGAATCTCTTCACTTGTAAACTCGTCTGCATCCTTTTTGCCTGCATTTTCATAACAATGAACACATCTAAAATTACAAGCCTTTGTGATGTTCCATACAATCTGGAAAGGAGCTCCCGGAACAAAAGGTTTTCCAACACCGAAACTACCCATTCCTTTTATTACACTAACAAGACCTTTACTCCAGTAGGGATCCTGCATGGTTTTTTTAAATGCCTCTTCAGAAGTATTGAAACTTTTAAGACCACCTTTAATAATCATCTTTAAAGCAGGCAATACTAAACGGCATTTTAAACAGATATCCTCTCTTTTTCCTAAATAAAAATCTAGAGCACATTCCAATCTATTTGTTCCACATTTATTACAATATGCAGTAGCTGCATTAATTGTTCTTTTTGAAATTGGATTATTAATGAAAGACTCAAATGTGTGAATCATTGATTCAATGTTAGCGCCGTCCACATCATCGCCTCCATTATCTTTTTTAAAATACATAACTATCCATCACCTTAATTTATGTAAAATTAATATAGCTAATTAAAGTATATAAACTTTTTCACAAATTAATTTTATAATGAAACAACAAAAATTTAGAGTATGGAAAATAAACAGATTATTTCAGACATCAACGACTACACTGTAGAAAAACATCCAAATATAAAAAATGTTCAGATAATAGAAGGAAAAAATAACTTCCCCATCAGCTGGTTAAACCAGCAAGGATACTGCGAATACCAGATATACCTCCAGTACTTTAAAGACATCAAGGTAGGTCAAACAAAAGCTATGGCTCAAGGTACAGCAGAACATGAAAAATTAGAAGCCAAATTCAAAGAAACCGCAGAAATTGCAACATTCGATGAAGTATTGGAAACATCAAAAGAAACAACAACAGTTTCAAGAGAAGTATTTGTAATATCACCTGAAAATGGAATTAGGGGATTCATAGACGAAATACAGATGACACCAACAGAATTTATAATAATCGATGACAAACCTGGAACAACACCATACACCTCAACAATAAACCAAGTGCGAGCCTACTGTTTGGCATTTAAAGAGCTAATAAAAGACGATACAAGAAAAATAAGAGGAGCACTACGCCAAAGGGGAACAGACAATATCTTCTGGAGCGAGGAATTTAGCGAAGAAACAGAAAAATCAATAAAATTTGTATTGGATAGAATGGAAGGATTGTTTAATGGAACAAAGCCATTTATTCCAACTAAAAATAAAAATAAATGTAGAAGCTGCAGATATCAAAGCTACTGTGAGCACTACTGAAGTTTCTAGCAATTTAATTATGATTAATAGCAATAACATGAAAATATATAATATCTATAAGTAAATCAAAGACCTTTTAAAAATAATATCATACTACTTAACATAAAAAAATAGTGTTTAAACACTATTTATATCTTTTAGGTAATATACATCATCACAGATTGTATCAATAAGATCAGTGTCATGACTTACAAACAGTAACCCCATATTTCTTTTTTTAATCATGTCAACCATAGAATCAATTATCTGCACTTGAGTTACGGCATCTAACATGGTTGTCATTTCATCAGCTATTATGAATTTAGTTTTAGGATTTAAAGCACGTAGAACTGAGAATCTCTGGAGTTCTCCTCCTGAAAGTTCTGCTGACCATCTTTTAAGCCATGATTTCTGAATACCGAATTCGCTCAATATTTCATCGCCGACATCCCATGATTCTTTTAACACTTCGCTCATTTTCCATTTAGGATTCATTACCTTTTCAGGATGTTGAAAAATTAGCTGTACAGGACAGAACCCATTGTTTGGTAATTTATTATTGTCTAGAAGAACTTCTCCCTGAAATTTTGGAATGTAATCAGCTAATATCTTACATAAAGTAGATTTTCCCCCACCACTTTCACCAACCAATCCTGTAATCTTATTGTTGTCTATGGTAATGTCTACATCTTTTAAAACGTATTTTTTACTTGATGGGTATTTGAAAGTGATGCCTTTTCCTATTAGCTTCATTAATAGTCCTCCATATATCTGAAACATCTGACCTTAATATCTTCATATTCCTTTAGCTGTGGTCTCTGTTTATCGCAAATTTCTAATGGATTTGGACAGTTTTTAAAATATGGGCACCCTTCTGGAATTTCACCATGTAATGGCTGATGTCCCTTAGTTAATTTAAATCCATTTTTCGGTAATGCATTAAATAATGCCTTTGTGTATGGATGATAAAGATTTTCTCCATTGCCCTTGAAATTTTCAGTCTTTGTGATTTCTATAACAAATCCTGCATAAAAAATGCCAATTCTATCTGCAACTTCAATAGCTGCATGAATGTCATGTGTAATAAGCAATATTCCAACACCACTTTCCGCCATTGTTTTTAAATGTCTTAACGTTTCTTTAACAGATTTTTCATCTAATCCCGGAGTCGGTTCATCAGCTATTACCAGATCAGGATTGGAAAGAAGAGCTGTAGATACGAGAACTCGTCTTGCCATTCCTCCAGATAGCTGGAAGGGATACATATCTTCTACTTCTTTACTTAACCCATATTTCTCGAATATTTCTTCCTGTTTTTTCTTTTTTTCCAAAAATTCGCTTTCGCTTTTACATTCTCCAATTACCTGCTTTGATATTTTCATTAAAGGGTCAAGAAAATTTACTGACTGTGGAATCAAAGATATGCCATTGCCCCTATATTTTTCCTTTAGTTTTTCATCAAGTAACTGACCATTATAGGATATTTCACCATTTAAATTTGCATTATGAGGCAGAATACCAAGAATTGCATGGGCAAGTAAGCTTTTTCCAGAACCGCTTGAACCTAAAACAGCAACTATTTCCCCCTCTTTAATATTCAATGTCAAATCAGTGATAACTTTTAAATCTATCTGATTTAATCCTTTTATATATTGCGTAAATGAAATTGAAACATTTTTAACATCTAATAAATCACTCATAATATCACCTATTCATTTGCACTTGAAGGGTCCAATAGCTTTTTAATATTTTCTCCTGCTATATCAAACAATAATACTACAATCAATAATGCAATACCTGGAAACAAAGCCAGCCACCAATCTCCAGTAGCTAAATACTTCATAGATTCTGATAAAATAATACCTATTGCAGGCTCATGAGGAGATAAACCAAAGCCTAAAAATGTTACGCCGGCCTCATGCATAATTGCATGTGGAAAGATCAATATTGTTCCAACTATTATCTGGCTAATGATTAATGGAAAAATCTGCTTTCTAAATATAAACCATTTAGACTTTCCAAGATTTTTAGATAACTTTACATAGTCAGACGTTTTTATTTTCTTAATTTCAGCTCTTAAAACTCTTGTCAATGTTGTCCAATGAGTCAATGCAACACCAAGTATTACTCCTAAAGCCCCGCCACCTAATGAAATTGATATAATAATAATTAGCAGAATATGAGGTACAGATAAAAATAGGTCCACCACCCACATAATAAAAGAATCTAAATATTTACTGAAACTGGAGATTAATGCTAAAGCTATTGCAATGATTGTACTTAAAATAGCTGCTCCAGCACCAATCTGGATACTTAGACCTAAACCTTTCATTGTACGTTGAAACATGTCCCTTCCTAACCAGTCAGTACCAAAAATATGTTCAAAAGAGGGCATTTGATTCATAATACTGAAATTTGTTTTTATTTGAGTTGGCTCTATAAACAAGCTGTTTATAACAATTATCAATAATAATAAAACCGTTAATGAAATTACCAGCATTGTTTTTGTTCTTAAATTCAACTTTATTGAAGGAGATTTATTTTTATTGGCCATTATCCTCATCCTCTTTTATTCTTGGATCTACAAAGTTGTAAATGATATCTGCAATTAAATTTCCCACATATACAAATATTGCACTAGCTATTACAATTCCTAAAAGTAGTGGAACGTCACTTTTAAGCCCTGCAGAGACTGCTGCCTGACCAATCCCCGGATAAGTAAATACCTGTTCAACTAACACGGCTCCTCCAAACAGTTCACTGAAGCCTAAAAATTGTAAAGTAATGGCTGGAATTAATATATTTCTGATTCCATGCCTTTTAATGAGAGACCATCCTTTCTCACCTCTGGCTTTTGCAAATAAGAAGTAATCGCTGTTTTTCTCTTCAATTAACTTATCTCTTGTAAATAAAGCTATTTGAGCTACTCCTACAATACTTAAAGTAAAAGCAGGCAATATTAAACGATGTAGCCATTCCCAAATAGAAACATCATTACTTACTTTTCCAATGGGAACGCCTAATCCTGATGGGAACCATCCTAAATAAATACTAAATACCATTAGAATGACTAATGCAACCCAAAAAACGGGAGCAGACTGTAATACATAACAATATGTTTTTATAAGTTTATCAACAACTGTATCCTTTTTATAACCTGCTAAAACACCTAAACCAAAACCGATTACTCCTGAAAATACCCATGAAGTCAACATTAGCATTAGTGATGCGGAGAATTTTTCTTTAATAACCTCAGTTACAGGAATTCTAAATATTAATGAATTTCCAAGATTTCCTTGTATAACATTTTCAAGCCAGCGCATTATTTTTACGGTTATTGGTTCATTAACTCCCCAATATGCTTCCAATGCTTTTATTTGTTCTGGACTTGCTTGAATATTACTTATATATGTTTTTACAGGATTTATTGGAGACAAATCTATTAAGACAAAGCTAAAAATAATCAGGACGATAAGTAAAATAATAAACCTAACAATCTTAAGCCCTAGAAATTTAGCTAATTTCTCATAGTTGAACATAGTATTACCTTTTTTTAAAAAAATAAAAAATGAGTTTCATAATTAACTTATTTAATTGTTAATTGAGGAAACTCTCTTCCAATCCTTGAGATTTCCAAATATATCTCCACCATGAGGCTGTAAAAGTGCTGTATCATTAGATATATCTAAGCTATCATCAACAAAATAACCGTATTTGATTTCTCCAACCCATAACCAGGATGCATCTCCAACAGGAGCTATTCCATTACTACCATCCCAAACAACATCTGACCATTCACTATAAGAAGCTTCAAGATCACTAGATAATGCAGCATCAATATGACCATCTATAACGCTACTATTTACAATAGACGGATTGTTGTAACCTTTTCCTGCTTGAGAACTATAATATTCGGACCATAGATTTGAGGGATCAGTACTGCCAAAGCCCCAAACTACTGCTTCTGAATTTACATTTGGATCTATTTCATCCCAATTTCCACCAACCGGTTCAATTTCAATGCCTAACTCTTTTGCCTGTTCAGCTACAGAAACAGCTATAGCCTGTCTTTCAGGGGCATTTGCAGAATAATATAATTTAAATGAAGCTTTTAGACCATTTTTTTCACGAATACCATCCCCATTTGTATCTTTCCATCCACCATCTTCAAGGATTTTTTTAGCTTCATCAATATTGCCATCTCCAATTGCAGTCTCATTGTTTGCCCATGGCAGTTTATGTGCTATTCCATCATAGTTTGGAACACCAATCCCATTTAGCGCCCCTTCACATAAAACAGTCCTATTGATACCATAGTTTAAAGCTTTTCTAATTGAAATATCGCTAGTTACATTATTACCAATCGGGTTTCCCTCAGCATTTGTTTCGCCAGTATTATTCACATTAGGTAGAGATATTCCTCTCACATCAATACTATCCATAAGATACATGGTCATTCCGTCAACGGTTTCATTTGCATAGGTTAATGGAACAGCAGCAACATCCAATTCATGATTTTTAGCAGCGTTAAATGCAGCATCATTTTGCTCGAATAAAATAGTTAATTTATTGAAATCAGATTGGTTTCCATAATATTCCTCATTTTTCTCAAGAATAACCTGTTGACCTTTATCCCATTGCACAAACTTCCAAGGACCAGATCCAACGGGATTACTTCCATAGGTTTCATTGTTATATGAATCAGATGGCACAATACCAATATAAGCTAATTTATCAATAAATGCTGAATCGGATTTGTTTAAATTGAATTGTACAGTTGTTTCATTTATTGCAACAGCATCAATCAAGTTACTTAAATCTAGACTAGATCCTGATTTTTTAGCTTCATTATAAGTAAAGGCAACATCCTCTGCATCTAAAGTTGTATTGTCTGTAAATTTAATTCCAGGTTTTAAATCAACTGTATATGTTTTATAATCTTCACTTATCTCATAATCTTCAGCTAAATCCTTTTCATAACTCATATCCCTATTCATTTTTAATAATGTACTTTGAATTAAAGGTTCAGCATAATAATTCCAACCTAATATAGGGTCAAAACCAGATTCTGGTTCTCCCCCATGACTATAAGCTGCAACTACCAGTTCATCATCAGCTCTATTAACATGAGATTGAGCAAAATAAACTGAACATCCTAAAATTATAACAATAATTACAATAATTATTCCAATAATGTATTTTTTATTCATTTAATTCCCTCCATAAAATAAAAATTCGAATTTATATAAATTACCACC
>OGWU01000894.1_pt1 | contig 18604 bp, 18 predicted proteins | sample 1576071 | NCBI WGS metagenome assembly OGWU01 (sample SAMEA3541582, study PRJEB24748) | human gut metagenome | biome: human gut; feature: human-associated habitat; material: faeces | place: China | collected 2012
CTAAATCTCCGGTCTTAAGCCATCCATCATCGGTGAATACATTTTTTGTTTCTTCCAGATTGGCTACATATCCTTCCATAACATTATAGCCCCTGACCTGTATTTCACCTTCCACATTGATACCGCACGGCTTATCGGCACCTTTTTTCATGGTTCTAATCTCAACTCCCGGAATCGGCCTTCCAACTGTATTGGCCTTTATATCAGGAGAATCATCAGGTCTGCATATGGTTACACATGGGGATGTCTCCGTCTGTCCATAAGAAGGCTGCAACTCTATTCCGTCAAACATATCACATATATCGAGATAGTCCTGCGGAAATATCTGAGAACCGGCTATTATTCCGCTTCTTACCGACGAAATATCATATTCTTTTCTGTGCTCATTTCTAAGCATTGCTAAAAACATTGTAGGCACACCGTTCATAATTGTGCACTTATGCTTTTGTATAGCATTAAAAATATCTATCGATCTGGTGCTCTGCAAAAGCAACATTCCGTAGCAGGAATGAAGCATTGCCAGTATGCATCCGGTTATCCCAAAGGTATGAAACAGAGGAACAGTTGTCAGCATTCTATCATCTTCATTCCAGCCCATGTTTTCAGCCATAGCAATAGCGTTATTCATAAGGCTATAATGGGTAAGCTGAACACCCTTGCTGTTTCCTGTCGTACCCGAAGTGAAAAGAATACTGGCTGTCGCACGATAGTCCTCTGAAGGCTTTATATCAATACTTTCACCCTCTTTGGCTATTGTCTGCCATTGTTCATATGTCTTTTCCATAAAGCAGCAACTTCTAACGGTACTTTTCGGATAAAGGAGCTGCTCCATTATATCTTCGTATCTTATATCTTCAAAATTTCTTGAGTAATAGAAGTGTCTAAGTTCTGTTAAAGCCACGCATCTTTCAATCTCGGCTCTTGTAAATCTCGTATTAAATAAAACAGCGACCGCTCCCAGTTTTACCGCAGCAAAATAATGAAAGATCCAACTGTCGCTGTTAATTCCGATTATTCCAACGTGGTCCCCTTTCTTTATGCCCATTTCAAGCATGTCTCCGCAAATATGGTTAACTATATTGCGAATATCTTTCCATGTATATATTCCTTCTTCTACTACAAGGGCAGGTTTGTTCGGAGTACAATCGGCTCTCATATCCAGTACCTGACCTATGGTCTTTTCGATAAACTTCAAATTTTATCCTCCGAAGCTCTTGTATATCCGTTAGCGTAAAATCTTGTATACAAGTTCTTATCTCCCTCAAATACAAGTATAAAGGATTGTTAAAAAAATTGCAATCAAAATATATCATTTAAAATAGCTTGCAAATCCTTCCCCTGAAGAAAAAATACTGTACACTGTTCTGTTAATGTGCTTATCTAAAATTCTTCTTAATTTTTCAATGTCTCCTGCTTCGGAAAATCTTATAATATCTTCGTGCTCGCTCATAATTTCATCCAACGACACATCGTATTTTAATGTAAGATTTCTCCATCTAGCGAAATGTAGCAAATGGCTGTTTACAAGCCCTTTTGTATCAGTTCCGTTATGACCGTCATATATAGCTCCATGAAATTCATTGTCATACCTGTTGAACTTTATCATATCTTCTTTTCCAGAGACACAACTTTTTTGTTTTTCAAAGGATTCCTTTAATTTTTTTATAAGTACGGCCTTTTCTCTCGGATCAGCGATTATCCTCTCCATAAGTTCCTTTTCCAATGCAAGTCTTAGAAGCATAGCTGATCTTATATATTCAAAGTCTATCTTCGTGATAAAAGTACCGCTGCGCGGCTTTACTTCAAGGAAATGAATTTGCTGAAGCTTATGAAAAGCCCCTCTTATCACCGTCCTTGAAACTCCGTATTGCTCGCTCATTTTATTCTCGCTGATTTTTTCTCCAGGTAGCAGTGAAAGATTTACAATCCTTTCAAGCAGATCATCGTAGACTCTGTTTATACTCGATTCCACAATTTCCGCCTCCTTTCAAATAAATATTTACATTAGCATTTTTTAATTGATTTTTGTTAACAAATTATCAAAGTTTCTTCTTAAAAGCTTCAATCCTTTTGGCCGCATTAACCCTTATATTTTCATAATAAAATCCATAGTCCATGCTGTGATAGCAACCAACAGGAAATATATCAAACACCTGACGATAATCCTCAGGTTTAACAGTACTACATTCCAATGTCCCCTTTTTAACATTGATTTTGGCATCTGCAATTCCTGGTCTTATAATCTTTCCTTTAATTAATGATCCTAAATTCATGTTTACAGGAGCATATGTTGCATCTCTTCGCCAATTCAAAGGATTAATACATAAGGATTTTTCCTTTACGATAGGTGTAGATTCTTCAAGTTCAGGTTTTTCAGTATTCCAAGAAATCAAAACACCAGTATCTGTCTCACCCTTTGCAAATCTAAGATGTTTATTTTCTTTCATGTATTCTTCTGTAACACCATAGCCTATCATATATGCAGCTACCATTTTATTTAATAATTCTTTTTTATCTTTAAGATATGTAGCCAATACCTTCATTAAAAGTGTAGTTCCTTGGGAATGACCTGCAAGTATAAAAGGTTTACCTTTATTGAAGTTCTTAATATAGAAATCAAAGCTGTCTATAGCATCGGTAAGGATAACCTCGTCTACTAAGTCCTGTTTATTTTCTTCTATAAACCGAAATCCCATAAAAGGATCCACCTGTCTATAAAGAGGTGCATATACATTTGTGCTGCCGCTAAAAGCGCTACCCTGAATATCAAGGCATGTACCTGCGATTCTCACCATATTCTCATCTCTTATATCTGCAAAAGGCTTATTTTCGCCCTTTGGGCTTACATAAGAAGAAGGATACAGATAAAAAGTATCCACATCCCTGTCGCTTTCCGGTAATGACAGCCAGTTTGCTCTTTTGCTGTAATCAACGCTCAAATTTATATCCTCCAAATTTAGTATGACAACATTTTAACATACATTTGAAAATTATAAAAGCAGATGAAATTCAGTATATTCCGACTATTTAATTGTAATTAACATAATTAGATGTTATAATTAAAGTCAAATTTTACAAATATAATCACGCACAGGAGGAAAAAAATGAACAAAAAACCAAATGTAGCCCTGGTGGGAGTAACCGGTGTCGTAGGATCGACTTTTCTCAAAGTGCTCGAAGAAAGAGACTTCCCTTTCAACGAGCTATATATGATGGCATCTGCAAAATCCGCCGGGAAAACGATTAACTTCAAGGGCAGGGACTACATCGTTGAGGAACTGAATGAGCACAGCTTCGACAAGGATATAGACATCGCCCTCTTTTCCGCAGGCGGAAGTGTCAGCGAAAAATATGCACCTATAGCCGCAGCTCATGGAGTAACGGTGGTGGATAACAGTTCCCAGTGGAGAATGGATCCTGAAGTGCCCCTTGTAGTACCTGAAGTAAATCCTGAAGACGTTGAATGGAACAAAGGCATCATAGCAAACCCTAATTGCTCCACAATACAGGCAATGGTAGTATTAAAACCACTTCACGATAAGTATAAAATCAAGAGAGTAGTATATTCAACTTATCAGGCCGTATCCGGTTCAGGTGTAAAGGGCATCGAAGATCTTAAAAATGGTCTCGCAGGAAATGATACTACAAACGCATATCCTCATCCGATAGCTGGAAACTGCATACCGCAGATTGATGTCTTCACAGAAAACGGATATACCAAAGAAGAAATGAAAATGATTAACGAGACTCATAAAATTCTCGGTGATGACAACATAAAGGTTACAGCAACCACAGTCAGAGTTCCTGTTTTTGACAGCCACAGTGAATCAATCAATATTGAATTTGAAAATGACTTTGATCTTGACGAGCTTAGAGAAGTCCTTGCAAACGCACCTGGCATAGTAGTACAGGACGACCCTGCCAACAGCATCTACCCTCTTGCCAGAAACGCAGCAGGAACAGATGAAGTTTATGTAGGACGAATCAGACGAGACTTTTCTGTGGACAGCGGTGTTAACCTCTGGGTTGTATCTGATAACATCAGAAAAGGCGCTGCCACAAACACTGTGCAGATTGCAGAAGTACTGATAAAATAACAATTTAATAGCTAATAAATTAAACAGGCGGCCGAACTGAGCCGCCTGTTTTTGAATGAGTCGTTATATAGAGAGGTTATTGTGCTACTTTGTGATTATCTTTCTTATCCCTTTCACACAACTGCAGTATATATTAGACCGGTGACAGTGTCGTGACTTTAAAATGAAAAAAGCGTCACAATGCAACTTCATTTTATACACGAAAAAACCGATCCGCAAATGCGGACCGGTTGATTTCATCAGCATTAGTCAACCATAATATCCTTGCCATCATAGTAGTTGCAGTTAGGACAAACTCTATGTGGAAGTTTTGGCTCATGGCACTGTGGGCATTCTGATAAGCCCGGAGCTTTCATCTTCATGTTAGGAGCTCTTCTGCTGTCTCTCTTTGATTTTGAAGTTTTTCTCTTAGGTACTGCCATTTCTACACCTCCTTCACATCGATGTATATATTCAAACTTAATGTAATTTGCAACTATTAGAGTATACAATAATCGTAAATGGCTGTCAACTATTTATTTAACCCCTTTACGATTTCCATAGTGTCTCTGGCAATCATCAGTTCCTCATCTGTAGGGATAAGAATGATTTTAACTCTGGAGTCATCTCTTGAGATAATTGCTTCCTTACCTCTAGTCTTATTCTTAACCAGGTCAAGCTTAATACCCAGGTTGCCAAGGTCGTTACATATAATGTCTCTCATCGCTATATCGTTTTCACCTACGCCTGCAGTAAATACGATGGCATCTACGCCGTTCATCTCTGCAATATAAGCTCCGATATAGAATCTAACCTTGTGGGCAAATACCTTTATTGCAAGCTGTGCTCTTTCGTTTCCTTCTTCAGCTGCAGTTTCCAGGTCTCTGAAGTCGGAGGATACTCCGGAAATGCCTAGTACACCGGATTTTGTGTTGAGTATTTCGTTTGCAACACCCTGATCCAGATGTTCCTTTTCTCTGATATATGTAACGATTGCAGGGTCGATATCTCCGCATCTTGTACCCATTACTAGACCTTCCAGCGGAGTGAATCCCATAGAAGTATCGACACATACGCCTCTCTTTATGGCAGATACCGAAGCTCCGTTGCCAAGATGACATGTAATGATTTTAAGGTCATCAAGATTGCAGTTCATAATATCTGCAGCTCTCTGTGCAACATACTTATGAGAAGTTCCGTGGAAACCGTATCTTCTGATTTTATGCTTGAGATAATATTCATAAGGAATTGCATAAATATATGATTCAGGAGGCATAGTCTGGTGGAACGCTGTGTCAAATACACCTACCATTGGAGTATCAGGCATCAGTTCCTGACATGCTGCAATACCAAGAAGGTTTGGTGGATTGTGCAGCGGAGCCAGCTCTACGCACTCTTCCAGAGCCTGAATTACATCGTCATCGATGAGAACTGAAGAAGCGTATTTTTCTCCTGCGTGTACAACTCTGTGTCCTACAGCGCCGATTTCGCTCATATCCTTAACAACGCCGTGTTCAGGATCGATTATTGCGTCAAGAACCAGCTGGATAGCTTCCTTATGGCTTTCCATAGGAGTCTCGTTTCTCACTTTATCCATTCTGATTTTTTCGTGAGTGATTACAGAACCGTCCATACCGATTCTTTCAACCAGACCCTTTGCCAGCAGTATTTCACCGTTCATATCAAGAACCTGATATTTCAGTGAAGAACTTCCGCAGTTGATTACTAAAATTTTCATTTGAATTCCTCCGTTATTATAGATTGACGATATTTTTTATCATGAAGTCGTATCATTCTTGCCGATACCTCATATAGTATACATTAAAGACATTGATAAATCAATTAAAAAAAAGAAGGCCTTAAAGCCGTTTAAGCTTTTTGACCTTCTTTAACTGCTCTATTTTATCATCAGATCGAGAATGTTTATTTTCTCTTATCTGTTTAAATTAGTACAGTTCGTATCCGTTGTCCTGAAGAGTTTTGCAAAGTTCTTCAGAATGAGCTGTATCTCTTGTTTCCAGAGCCAGAGAAACTACAGTTGAGTTAACTTCGGATTTAGCATCTTCTCTGTGATGTTCGATGCTGATGATGTTTGCACCTGTTTCAGCAACAATCTTAAGAAGGTTAGCCAGCTGACCCGGTTTGTCAACAACCTTTGTTTCGATTTCTGTGATTCTGCCAGTCTTTACAAGACCTTTAGTGATTACTCTAGAAAGAGTTGTCACGTCGATGTTTCCGCCTGAAACAACGCATACAGTGTTCTTACCCTTAGCTTCAGGAACCTTATCAAACATTACAGCTGCAACGCTTGTAGCACCTGCACCCTCAGCAACTGTCTTCTGAGTTTCCATCAGAGTCAGGATAGCTGTAGCGATTTCGTCTTCTGTAACTGTAACGATTTTATCAACATACTTCTGGCACATAGCAAAAGTAGTTTCGCCAGGCTTCTTAACTGCGATACCGTCTGCGATAGTCGCAACGCTGTCAAGACCGATAATCTTTCCTTCATTGATGGAATCATACATTGAAGGAGCTCCGGCTGCCTGTACTCCGTATACCTTACATTCAGGTTTGATTGACTTGATTGCGCATGCAACGCCACTGATGAGTCCGCCGCCGCCGATAGGAACGAATACTGCTTCTACATCAGGATTCTGTTCAAGGATTTCAAGACCGATTGTTCCCTGTCCAGCGATTACATAGTCATCATCAAAAGGATGAGCAAATGTATATCCTTCAGTTTTTACCAGCTCTTCAGCCTTAGCAGCTGCGTCATCATAAACGCCAGGGACCAGCACAACTTCTCCGCCGTATCCTTTAGTAGCTTCTACCTTCTGCATAGGAGCTCCTGCAGGCATGCAGATAACGGATTTAATGCCGTTTCTTGTAGCAGAAAGAGCTACACCCTGAGCATGGTTACCTGCAGAGCATGCAATTACGCCCTTTGCCTTTTCTTCTTCAGTCAGAGAAGAAATCTTGTTGAAAGCTCCTCTCAGTTTGAATGAACCTGTCAGCTGGAGATTTTCAGCCTTTATAGCCACATTATCTCCCAGCTTTGGTGCTGAAATAAGCGGAGTATAACGAGCCGTGCCTTTAAGGGTTTCTGCTGCTTCTTTAATCAAATCAAGTGTTACCATTTTCTTTTCTCCAATCTTTAATATAATAAATAATTATTTTTCTCTGATAGCAATAATTTCTACTTCGCACAATACCTTCTTAGGTAATTCTTTTACTGCCACGCATGAACGAGCTGGTTTACCTGTGAAGTATTTAGCATATACTTCGTTGAAAGTAGCAAAGTCTCCCATGTCCGCAAGGAAGCATGTAGTCTTAATTACATTTTCAAATCCCAGTCCGTTTTCTTCGAGAATAGCTGCGATATTTTTCATAACCTGCTCAGCCTGGTCTACGATGCCTTCAGCTGTAACATCACCTACTTCAGGATTGATAGGTACCTGTCCGGATGCGAACAGAATGCCATTCCATTCTATTGCCTGTGAGTAAGGTCCGATTGCCGCAGGGGCTTTTGTTGTGTTTGTGATTTTAAACATTTCTGATACCTCCCAGATTGAATTATTTTTTCACAATGATATTATATATATCTGTGCGACTTCAAGTCAACCGATTGACTCCATTTCAGATTTATCCGAATATTTCAAGCATTTTGACATAATCGCTGTATCTGTAAAGATCTTTTCCGCAGATGAGATTATAAATATCTGATGCTTTTATATCAGTATCAATTCCTTCTGCTTTTTCTCTATTGATATTGGTTATAACAGGCATGCTGAGACGGTCGTTTTCTTTGATCATTTTTATCAGTTTAGCTCCCTTCGTTGTAAAACCGAGAACTCTTATATATTCAGGAGCTGCAGCATTCTTTTTAAAACCTGTCACCGTGTGAGCACACATACGCTGTATCCTTGTTCTGGTATATCTTTTGCTTTTTAACCGTTTTATAAAGTCTTCCGTATCTGAAGCATATCTTATTTCATTTTTCATTTTATTCTCCATGCCTTCGCTTATGGAAAAAATATCTTTTAATTCTTCAGGTTCTGAACGCAATACTGCGGATCTTAAAATATCAAAATATCTGTCGTTGCCATCTATCACAAGATATTCTTTATCACTTTCTAATGCTGCGGCAGTAAATTCAGGTATATTTTTCAGCATTTTTTCAATTGTCTTATTTTCATTCACTGAAAAAGCTTTTCTCACTGCTTTAGCTGAAATATTTTCGGAAGTGAGGCTGTCATCGTTATAGCCTGCGCCTTTTCTTAAAACCGTTACCGGTTTAATGCTGCTTTTGAGTTTTTTAATTGCACTAATGTATTCCAAAGCTAAAATATTATTCGCTTCACAGGAGACTTTGGCATACTGTCCTACGGCTTTTGCTCTTGCACTCGGATAACTTAGCCCGCATGAAAGATATTCTCTGATTTTTTCCGATATTTCACCGTTTTCTTCAGACATGATTTCAGCAGCTTCATTCAATTCATCAATGTTTCCTGACTCACTGCCGAATCCAAGATGAGTAACAACCCCTGTTGCTTCCAGTATTTTTATTGCACCGTGAGCAAAGTATCCGGCTCCGTTACAGGCATAATAAAATGGCAGTTCCACTACAAGGTCGGCGCCTGCCGCAAGTGCAGTTCTCGTTCTGCTCCACTTGTCGATCAGCGCCGGTTCACCCCTTTGTGTGAAATCGCCACTCATTATTACCATAGTATAGTCCGCCCCACAGGCTTCTCTGCATGTTTTCATCTGATATACATGACCGTAATGCAGAGGATTATATTCGGCTACGATACCAAGAACCTTACTATTCATTTCCTCCGTTGCCGTTTCCGTCATGACCCATCTGAGTTCTATAAGCCATGTCCTTTATTTCTTCTCTGTTGGCTGTAAGCATGTTTTCGACTCTGCTGAATGTATTTTCAAGATCGTCAAACATCTTTGCATACATATCATTAAGCTGAGTCATCTGTTCCTGAAATTTATACAGAACACTGTCTATGTAATCATATGTGCTCATCTTAAGTCTCTTTACATTTTCTTCTGTCACCATCATCAGCTCATCAGCTCTTTTCTGCGCTCTGGCCAAAATAACATTCTTCTCAACCAGACTTTCCGCATGTCTTTTAGCATCGTTTACGACAGTTTCATACTCTTTTTTTGCTTCTGACAGTATTCTGTCCTTTTCACTCTGTATCCATCTTGCCTGTTTTATTTCATCAGGGAGACAGGCTTCTATGTCGTTAAGAATATTTATTATCTCTTCACCTTCAACCATGACTTTCCCAGTCAGAGGCACTCCAGATGCTGTATTTACGATTTCTTCTATTTCTTTGATAAGCTCATCTATTCTCATCATGTTTCTTTTCCTCCATAGCTTTTAACACATTATCTGGAACAAGACCGCTTAGATTTCCTCCAAGAGAATGAACTTCTTTAGCCATGCTCGAACTGATAAACGAAAACCTCGGATCTGTCATCAGAAATACAGTTTCCACTTTTTCCTGATAAAGCACCGCATTCATCTGTGCCATATTTATTTCATTGTCAAAATCCGATACACCTCTGAGTCCTCTCACTACCATATTAAATCCATTTTTGTTTACATAATCAGCAAGAAGACCGTCAAATGCATCGACTCTGACATTAGGCACTTCCCTTACAGTTTCCCTTATCATTTCCACCCTTTCTTCAGATGTAAAATAAGGTGTCTTCTGCGGATTGCATATAACTCCGACAACGAGTTCGTCACACAGCTTAGCCGCCCGCCTTATAAGATTGGCATGACCGCATGTAAGCGGATCAAACGAGCCTGCATACAGCGCTTTTCTCATAAATAATGCTCCTTAAAATTAAATTCAAAATATTATATCACATGTAAAAAGACAATACAATTCTACCGTATTTTTTCTCTTTGTACATTGTGAATTTTCCTATGGCTTCTGGCATTATATCATCTTTATGATGTTCTACCGCAATTATTCCATTATCAGAAAGAAGATTTCTGTTTTCAATTTCTTTTATTGCTTCAAGTTCCAGTCCATTGCCGTATGGAGGATCCAGCAGAAAAATATCCACTTTTTCTCTTATACGCCCCAAAGTATTTAGATGATCTCCGTGAATAATGATGCTTATATTTTCAGCACCGCATTTTTTTATATTAGATTTTACAAGTCTGATGCTGGAAGATGCGGCATCTGCAAAATAGCATCTCCTGGCTCCTCTGGAAAGCGCTTCTATACCAAGGCTGCCGGTGCCTGCAAACAGATCACAGACCACTGCATCTTCAATTTCATTCATAAGAATTGAGAACAGTGCTTCCTTAACCTTATCTGATGTCGGTCGGACTTTTTCATCTGCCGGCGCCTCAAGTTTTCTTCCTTTAAAATCTCCGGCTATTACTCTCATCTTTTATCAGCTCCTCAAATTTCAATTTACCATTTAAAGGCCTACGGAAAAATTACCGTCAAACATTTTTATCATTTTTTCAGTTATTATAGGATTTATATATTCTGAAAACTCCCTTGCATCTCTCTGTGCTGCCTCCAGGATGTCCACATGCTTTACAGCATCTATAATACACTCATCCGGCAGACCATGCTGTCTTATTCCGAAAATTTCTCCTGGGCCTCTCAGTTCAAGATCCTTTTCAGAAATAAAAAATCCATCGCTGCTGCTGCACATAATCTTCATGCGCTTTTTGGCAACTTCACCGTTTCCTCTATTAATCAGATAACAATATGATTGATACTTTCCTCTTCCTACGCGTCCTCTAAGCTGGTGCAGCTGCGCAAGTCCGAATCTTTCTGCATTTTCTATTACCATTACCGTGGAATTCGGCACATCTATTCCGACTTCAATAACCGATGTAGCTATCAGAAGTGAAATCTCACCATCTGCAAAACGCTCCATGACATCATCTTTTTCAGCCTGCTTCATATCTCCGTGCACCACTGCCATAGAAACTGAATTACCGTAGATCTTTTTCAACTCATCATAGATGCTTTCAGTTGATTTGACATTTTCAAGAGATTCACTTTCCTCTATAAGCGGAACCACAACATATGCCTGTCTGCCTTTTGCAAATTCCTCTTTAAGGGAAAGATACATTTCAATTCTGTTATTTTCATCTATCTCTTTTGTTATTATCTCCTGCCTTCCTGCAGGAAGCGCATCTATGACAGACATAGAAAGTTCTCCATACAGTATGACTGCAAGAGTTCTCGGGATAGGAGTAGCTGTCATAACGAGTATATGAGGTGAATTTCCTTTTGCTCCCAGTTTTATCCTCTGATTTACCCCAAATCTATGCTGCTCATCTGTTATTACCAGGCCCAGATTACAATATACAGCATCATCAGATATAAGAGCATGGGTCCCGATGACTACATCGCATTTTCCGTCTTTTATATCTTCCAGTATCTTTTTTCTATCTGATACTTTCAGCCCTCCTGTTAAAAGACAGACAGATATACCGGCCTTTTCATAGATTTCAGAAAGTGAAGCAAAATGCTGCTTTGCCAGAATTTCTGTAGGTGCCATCATAACAGCCTGGTATCCGCTTTTCACTGCTTTATACATGGCTGCTGCCGCCACTGCAGTTTTACCTGAACCCACATCACCTTGAACAAGACGATTCATACATATGCCAGACTCCATATCCTTTTCAATATCGCCGAGAACCTTTTTCTGAGCATCTGTAAGTTCAAAAGGCAGCAGTTTCAGATATCCCTGTGCAGAAGCCTTCATCACAGCTCCTCTGCTGTCCGAACCTTTCATTTTCTCTATACCGAGCTGCATTATAAAAAGTTCTTCATATATTTTTCTATATACGGCAGTTTTATAATACTCCCTGTTCTTGGGGAAATGAAGATTTCTAAGAGCATAATCCCTTGGACAAAGTCCGTTGCGCTTTACTATTTCTTCAGGAAGATATTCTTCCGTATTCATTATATCAAGAAGCAGAGAAATATTCTTTCTCATCTCCGTTTGAGAAATTCCTTTTACAGTTCTGTAGACAGGGATAATTCCCTTTTTTATATCTGCAGATTCAACAATATGCGGATTTACCATGTTGAGCCTGCCGTTGAACACTCCAGTTTTTCCGTAAAAATAATATTTTTTACCGATTTTTATGATATTTTTTAAATATGAACTGTTAAAGAATACAGCTTCCATTGTACCGCTGTTATCTTTTATGAGAATACGAAAGCTGCTTTTAGGCCCTCTCCTCTTATCTGGAGTTAAAAGTACAACCTCACCGCAAGTCAGAACAGTTTCGCCTTCTTTTAAGTCCGACAGAATTTTGGGATTTCTGTAGTCAACATAACCTGCCGGAAGATAATTCAGCAGATCTTCCGTTGTAATTATTCCCATCTTTTCATATAGAATTTTCTTTTTAGGTCCTACGCCTTTTATCGTATCTATAGCAGATGCTTCTGCTGCAATGATGTTATCATTCGTCATAGGTTTTCACAACCTCTATGTTTCTTCTTGCAAACTTCTTAGAAACTACACCAGTTATGACAAGAGTGATTCTTGCAGGATTTTTACCTGTTGCAAGATTTATCTGTTTTCTGATGTTTTCAGCAATTTCATCTGTGGTCTTTTTTATACTCATACCGAATTTAAGCACGATATGAAGTTTAATATCCAGTCTTTCATCATCATCCGTATCAATCTGAATATTAGCGGCAGCAGAACCACCCACAGACTTATATAATTTCGGCACAGCTTTGCCACGGCTGTTTGTTATATCTATTCTGCCTCCGTACTTTTTTATCTCATCTATTATGATATCAGATATAGCGTTATCGAGAACACTTATTGTACCGAAGTCATTATTTTCTCTGTATATTATGCCCATGGGAACCTCCTGAAAACTTTTCCCATAAAGAAAAAATTCTGCACCGATGTGCAGAATTTAAAATCAAATCAATTAGTTGGCACGGTTAACTTTGTTTGATCTAATGCAGCTTGTACATACATTAGCCTTTCTAACTCTGCCGTTTTCTTCAATCCTTACTGTCTGGATATTTGCATTCCATTTTCTTTTTGTATGTCTGTTGGAATGGGATACGCTGTTTCCCGAAACCTGACCTTTACCGCAAATTTCGCATTTTCTTGACATTTGCCGCACCTCCTTTTCTATGCTATCTCAAGCTATAAAGCATTATTGCAATCGAACAGATGTTATTGTATCATACCATATACTCATTTGCAAGAACTATTTTACCAGCTTTTAAACTGGCTTTTGAATCTATTATCCGCTGGTTTGAGCTGCCTCTGAATCTAAGGGACAGATCTTTTTTCCCCGGTACAAACGGTCCGTCTATCACAAGCCATGCTTCATCTAAAAGTTCTAAAACCGATTCGTTTTCCGAGTTCATAAGTTCTTCAAACAGATAACCGGTGTATATGACTATATTGATTCCTTTATGTTTCAGTTTTCTTGCCAGTTCCAGAAAACCTTCCGTCTGACAGAAAGGTTCACCTCCGCTGAAAGTAACGCCTTTAATCATAGGATTTTCTGTCACTGCATCAACTATCCTATCAGTTGATACGAGTGTTCCTCCATCAAAGTCCCAAGTCTGAGGATTGTGACATTCATGGCATCCGTGTGGACAACCCTGAGCAAATATGGCAAATCTTATTCCAGGTCCGTCTGTTATGGATTCTCTTACGATTCCTGCAAGTTTTACGTCACTCATTAAAGGATCCTTTCAATTCTCTCAAATCCGATGTCGTCCCCTTCTTTTCTGCCGCAGCAAGGACATTCATTATCTATTATACCTGTATATCCGCATACAGGGTCTCTATCTACAGGATGATTTACCGAACCGTACCCTATACCGCTTTCCTTCATCCATCGTACAATCTGTTCTATAGATTCAGGGTTTTTAGCAGGATCTCCATCAAGCTCCACATATGAGATATGTCCTGCATTTGTCAATGAATGATACGGAGCTTCGGTTTTTATTTTTTCGTAAGCGCTTATAGGGTAATATACAGGTATATGGAAGGAATTTGTATAATACTCTCTGTCTGTCACACCTTCTATAATACCGTATCTTTTCTGATCTATCCTGACAAATCTGCCGGAAAGTCCTTCTGCAGGAGTCGCAAGAAGCGAATAATTCAGCCCTGTTTTTGCCGCCTCATCATCCATTCTCTTTCTCATATAGCCTATAATTTCAAGACCGAGATTTTGCGCCTCCTTGCTCTCTCCGTGATGTACTCCTATAAGTGCCTTAAGCGCTTCCGCAAGACCTATAAAGCCTACAGAAAGCGTACCATGCTTGAGAACTTCTCCTATTTCATCGTCATATTTCAGCTTATCGGAATCTATCCATATACCCTGTCCCATAAGAAACGGGAAATTACGTACTTTCTTTTTACACTGTATTTTAAATCTGGCATTGAGCTGATCTATACACAGGGTGAGTTTTCTGTCCAGTTCTTCAAAGAACAGATCAAGATTGCCGTGGGCTTTGATGGCTATTCTCGGAAGATTTATTGAAGTAAAGCTGAGATTTCCTCTTCCTCCGACAATCTCTCTTTCCCTATCATATACATTTCCTATAACCCTTGTTCTGCATCCCATATATGCAATTTCCGTATCGGGATTACCTTCTTTATAGTACTGAAGGTTATATGGAGCATCTATAAAAGAGAAATTTGGGAAAAGCCTTTTTGCAGTAACCTTGCACGCCAGTTTGAACAGATCGTAATTCGGATCTCCTTCGTTATAATTTATCCCTTCTTTTATCTTAAAAATATGTATAGGGAAAATAGGTGTTTCCCCATTTCCCAGACCTGCCTCTGTAGCCAGCAGCAGCTGCTCCACTACAAGACGACCTTCCGGAGAAGTATCAGTACCGTAATTTATTGAAGAAAACGGTATCTGCGCCCCGGCTCTGCTATGCATTGTATTGAGATTGTGCACAAAAGCTTCCATTGCCTGGTATACAGACCTTACTATTTCCCTGTCTGCATAAGAAAAGGCTTTTTCCTGATATTTTTTAAGCTCGATCTCGGTTTTTTCAGACATCACTTTTTTTAGAAATTCCAGTTCTTCTTCCTGATATCCGTTATCCTTTGCCATAACAGGATATATCCCTTTTTCAGCAAGAAGATCTTTGCCGAATTCCTTTACCTTCTTCACATTATCAGAAGAATCCGCCTCTATATCCATAATCTTGCCCAGATTGGCCCAATATAGCTTTCTGTATGTCTTTTTAACTCCGTCAGCCATAGCAAAATCAAAATACGGAATAGACTGACCCCCATGCTGGTCATTCTGGTTAGACTGTATCGCTATACACGCCAGAGCAGAATATGAGGCTATATCTCCCGGTTCTCTTAAAAATCCATGACCTGTACTGAAACCGCCATTGAAAAGTTTTCTTAGATCTATCTGACAGCATGTAGTAGTCAGAGTGTAGAAATCCAGATCATGTATATGTATATCACCTTCTATATGGGCTTTGCTATGCTCTGGACTGAGTACAAACATCTCATAAAACTGTTTTGCACCTTCGGAACCGTATTTAAGCATGGTCCCCATTGCTGTATCTCCGTCTATATTGGCATTTTCCCTTTTTATATCGTTTTCAGCTGCATCCTTAAATGTGAGATCCTCATATATCTTCATGAGTTTCATATTCATATCTCTGACACGGGTACGCTCAGCTCTGTATAAAATGTATTCTTTTGCTGTTCTGGCATGACCGTTTTCGATAAGTATCTTTTCAACGGCATCCTGAATTTCCTCAACTGAAGGAGTGTCATTGTGCTTCTGTTCCAGCAGATAGCGCTCAACCTGAGCTGCAAGTTCATCTGCCATTTCCCTGTCGCTTCCGCCAAGCACCTGTGCTGCCTTAAAAATAGCACTTGAAATTTTATCTATATCAAAGTCAACTGTTCTGCCGTCTCTCTTTATGATTTTTCTGATCTGATCCATTATTTCTCCTCAAATATAATTAAACAATAAAAAACAACGCTACCATATATACTATATATGGTAGTATTTATATTATGCATTACTAATTATAGCGTATTTGAATGTAAAGTCAACAGGTTTATTACTCCGTCTGACATCTGGCAGTCAGATACTCCGTAATAGCCATAGCCGTATCAGCTTCACTTCCATCCTCAATACCTATAGAAATCACCGAAAGTCCTTCAAAATCCTCTGCAAGCTCGCTGGCTACTGCCGAAGTAAATGAATATCTTGCACCATCTTCAGGATGATACTTTTCAAAAGCACCTGTAAAATTCTCATCCTGCAGTATAGGATTGTTTTCATTTTTCCATAAGCCTGTCATATCTTCACTAGTTACCGTAAATCCCGACAGCTGCGCTATAGTATCAAATGTCGTATTCATCTGATTTAATGTTGCATCGTCTGTGTATCTGCCTAAAACAGAAACACTGACACCGTCATCTGTATTTACGCTGTAGATAGAAGAAAGACCTAAAATATCGCCTTCATAGTCAGGTTCGGATGTAGCAAATACACCATCTATTAATGTGTAAATCAATGAGAGTATATTTGCTGTATCATCATAAGAATACACCTGTGAAGGCATATCTGTTACCTCATAGGTAAAAGAAGCCGCCTCTTCATTTTCTCCTTTTTTATCCTCAAATCTTGAAAGAGCTTTTTCCAGTCTGCTTTCAAATCTGTTTTTTATACTTTCATCTATCACAACCACTGCCGTAGCACCTGTCGGATAATTAAATACATCACCGCTGCTTACAAATGAAGCCAGTTCTATATTCTGTGCATCTGCCCGGGCATCAGAAAGAATATCTCCGATAAATACAATTGGATTTGTATGATCTTCACTTCTGTCACCGCTGTTAGCCGCAGGAAGACCTGATATGCTGATTTTATATGCTAAAGTTCCCTGAGGTGAATTCATAGGTATGTTTTTTGTCATGGCATAGTTTCTGCTTCCTGCCGAGCCGTCCATGAGCACTGCTTCTGATGTATATGTAAGATCAATTACTCTGTCACCTGATATAATATCGCCATCAAGTCTCGAAACTCCTATATTATCGTTTTCCGAATATGGAGAAAGAATCAATGTCACATTGCCATGCTGAACAGAATTCTTTAAAGCTGCAAGTCCTGTTGCCATTGCAGCACTTGAACCGGCAACAGCATCCTTTCTGAATTCCACTAAAAAAGTGTCACTATCTGCATTGCCTGCATCTTCTGCTGCTTCAAATGTGATAACCAGATTCATTCCTTTAACCTTTTTGATATTAAAACCTTTGTCCTTGCAGTAATCTAAAAGTTTATCGGTCATCTGACTTTCATTGTCGGATTCATTCATCAAAGCCTCCAACTCTTCCTGAAACATGGAAATATCTGCTTTCATATCATCTGCAGAAACTTTCTTCGAGCTTCCACATCCGGTAAGCATTAAAGATGTCAGACCAACTGTGACTGCAATGAGCAATGTCAGTATTCTTTTCATTTTTCTACCTGTTCTGTACCATTCGCATTATTGCCGAATTCACCAAGTGTGCCGGCTTTTTTGCCTTTCATTTCTTCCTTTATCTTTTTGTCAGCTTCCTTTTTTGCTCTTTTTTCGGCTTTAGCTTTCTTTCTTTCCTCTTCACTCTTTCTCAAAGGTTCATTTTTAATAACCGATTTGTATACTACGGCCGCTACAGCTGCAGCAATAAGAGGAATAACGATAAATATCGGTGACTGCTTAATTGCATCTCCAAGAGCATAGATTGCAGGTGCAAAGCTTCTTGCCGGATTTGCTCCGCCACCGTTAAACGGAATACCGAAAATATAAACCGCTGTCAGCGCAGCTCCTATAAACGCACCTCTTCCGGCTGTGGTTTTTGCACTATCCTTAGCATTTAAAAACGCCAGCACAAATATAAATGAAATAACAAACTCTACTGCAATTACAGGTCCCATGCCCAGATATAAAGGACTCAAAGCTTCGTATCCTGTCTGTCCGAGAGTTGATGTCTGACCAGTCATCAGCCATATGCCTCCGATGGCTGCTGCTGCTCCCAGAAACTGTGCAACAAGATATCCCACAAATCTGCTTATTTTATCAAATCCGCCATCCAGCAGCACAGCAAACGACACTGCAGGATTGAGGTGGCATCCCGATACCTTTTCGAATATGCCGTACAGCATTGCCATTGTAACACCGAATGCGACTGCTGAGATCAGAGTGGTTATGCCAAGCGGGAGCATAAATCCCATGGCTCCTACAAGAAAGTTTGCAGCTATCATACTGCCGCATCCGAAAAGCACCAGTACAAATGTACCGATAAATTCTGAAATATATGCTTTCATATTCCTCATTTCCTCCTTTTCTTTCTTAGACAACATTTATATATCTTTTTCCAGAAGACAAATACATTCTATATGCTTTGTATTCGGAAAGTTATCAAATGGTTTTAAATATTTTATATGGTATCCATTGTACTGCAGATAATAGAGGTTTTCCACCATTGTTTTCGGATTGCATGAA
>OGWU01000897.1_pt1 | contig 18529 bp, 18 predicted proteins | sample 1576071 | NCBI WGS metagenome assembly OGWU01 (sample SAMEA3541582, study PRJEB24748) | human gut metagenome | biome: human gut; feature: human-associated habitat; material: faeces | place: China | collected 2012
AATAAGGAAGCTGGAAATGTCACAGACCGTTGGATTCTCCACAACCTCAATGAAACGATCGGAAAAGTCACTGAAAACTTTGATAAGTTTGAGTTTGGTGTCGCTGGTCACATCCTCTACAACTTCATCTGGGATGAGTTTGCGGACTGGTATGTTGAGTTGACTAAGGAAGTGCTTTATAGCGATAACGAGGATGAAAAAGTCATCACACGTTCTGTTCTTCTTTACACCTTGGATCAAATCTTGCGTCTCCTTCACCCAATCATGCCATTCGTAACTGAAGAAATCTATGGCCAAATCTCTGAAGGAACAATCGTGACTGCGGATATAAAAGGCAGTGAGATAGTAATATCTTCAGCCGACAGCGACAGCCCCGAAATACTTCACAGGGTGGAATGATTATGGATAAAACTGTAAATAATAACAATATCGCAAACCCGACAATTGATGATTTAAACGCAGAAAAACCGGCTGAAAACACCGATAAATCTACAAAAAACATCAACATGGAGTCTATAAGATGTGACAATAATTCTGCGGTTTTTCAGCAGAATGAACAAAAAAGCGACTTTGATATTGTGGATTTTATTATAAGCCACAGTGACGGACGCTCGGTTCGCAAAAAAAGCAAGCTGCCAAGAATATTACTCTGTGTAATATTGGGAGTGCTGATTATCGGAATCTGCGTGCTGTCTGCTATATGGTCGGTTTCTTCTAAACAGAACCGTCTGTTCGGAACATGGTCTACCTCCGGCGGTGTTACAATGACCATCAATGATAAAAACATAACGATAAACGGCAAAACAAGCGAATATATAATCGAAGAAAAGAACGTCATAGCAATCAAGATGAACAACGAGTATTATAAAATCATCTATAAGCTGGACGGCGACAGTCTTACGCTCACAATTCCCGATGAAAGCGGAGTTTCGGAGCTTAAATATACCAGAAAGAGTGATTAAAATGTGTATAAATGTAAATGTTAAACCTCCTTTTATCAAGCTGGAACAGTTTCTTAAGTTCAGCGGAGCCTGTGAAACAGGCGGAGAAGCTAAAAATGCCATTCAGGGCGGATATGTTCATGTAAACGGTGAAATATGCACAATGCGTGGCAAGAAGATAGCAGACGGTGATATTGTAGAGCTTGACGAACAGCAGTATAAGTGCTGCATGAGATAACGACAAAATGAGATAAAATGCAGATAAAACGACTTTATGTAAAGAATTTCAGGAATATAAGGGAGCAGGAATTTTGCTTTCACGAGAATGTAAACGTTCTTTGCGGAAACAACGCACAGGGCAAGACTAATCTCTGTGAGGCTATTTCTCTTTGTATGGGACCGTCGTTCCGTACCTCAAGGCAAAGCTCTTATATTCCTTTTTCTTTGGATAATTCAAAGGAAAAGTGCGTTATCAAAATGTGGTTTACCACTTCATTTAATACAGATAGTGAAAATCTGATAGAATTTACTATTTGTAATAATAAAAAAGAAATAAAATACAACGGGCTTGCTATAAAATCTGCTTTAGAATTATACGGCGTGTTAAAATATGTGGTTTTTATACCGGAACACTTAAATCTCATCAAGGGTGTACCCGAATGCCGACGTGAATATCTCGACAGCGTAGCTATGATGCAGACTCCCGTGCATTTAAAAAAGCTGTCACGATATAACAAAGCGTTAAAAAATAAAAATAATTTACTGTTTGGAATAAATTTTGGCGATGATTTATCTGTGATAAGACCGCAGATAGAGAGCTGGAATAGCGTTTTAGCGGCTGAGGGGCTTAATGTCACCTACGGCAGACTCAAGTATTTCTCACTGCTTGAAACGATAGCTTCACAGCTTTATAATGAGCTTTCCGGCGGAGAAAATCTCACGCTTAAGTACTATTCAAGTATATTTGACAGCACTGAACTTAAATGTGAGGAGATAAACGGTCTTTATAACGAATATCTGGAGCGGCTCAACAACAGCTTTCAGCGTGAGCTGAAGATGCGTTATACGGTGCTTGGCGTACATCGTGACGATATGAATCTTTATATTGACAATAACGATGTAAAGGAGTTCGGAAGTCAGGGACAGCAGAGAAGCACCGCTCTTGCGTTAAAACTTGCCGAAGCGGAAATAATCAGACAAAAGGACGAAACCCCGATAATGATACTTGACGATGTTTTAAGCGAGCTTGACGCAGGCAGACAGCGTTTTGTACTCAATCATATCATTAATTCACAGGTTTTTATTACTTGTTGTAATATAAATGACGTTAAAGAATTAAAAAACGGAAAAGTCTGGAAAGTAGAAAACGGCATTTTCACGGAGGAATGATATATATGTATATTCATATCGGTGGCGATATAACCTTACCGTCAGATAAAATAATAGGCATATTCGACATTGAAAAGACCTCTGTAAACAAAGACGTAAACGACTATCTTATGAAACTGCAGAAGCAGGGCAGGATTTATTATGTTTCCTACGATATGCCGAAGAGTTTTATTGTGACAAAGGACTATGTATATATCTCAAATGTGTCTGTTTTTACGCTGAAAAGGCGGTTCGCAGATAATGAAATAAGGTCGGAAATATAAAAGGGGGCAGATTTTGTATCCGCTCCTTTTTAGCTTTGTTATCGTATTTTCAGCAATGCGGAATAGGTATTTTCAAACATATTTACAATCTGTTACATTATTATCTATTTTAACTGCCTGTAAAGATTTTCAATGTTTAGCAATAGATTAAGCACCGCTGTTACATCAGTAATTCAGCGGCGGAAAGTTTAATATCCGAACAGCGTTGAAATGCCGTTTTTAAAAGCGTTTATGAGTGATTCAAGTTGACTTTGAAGCTGAAATGTGATATAATTATATATAGTATCGTGAGAAATTGCGGAAATGATGAAAGGAAAGAGCATGGCAGAAGAAATTCTTGATAAAAACGTCAATACCGTAGAGGTTGACGAGCCTGAAATCGACGGCGAAATAAAGGATATAGAGGATAATACACAGGTTGAACACGCTTACGGTGCAGATGATATTCAGATACTTGAAGGTCTTGAAGCGGTAAGAAAAAGACCGGGTATGTATATCGGCTCTACAGGTGAAAGCGGTCTGCATCACCTTGTATACGAGATAGTGGACAATGCCATAGACGAAGCCCTTGCAGGCTATTGTACCGAAATAAACGTTAAGATACTTCCCGGAGATGTTATTGAAGTAACCGATAACGGACGTGGTATACCTACAGGCATTCATCCTAAGGAAAAGATAAGTGCGGCTACTGTCGTATATACGATACTTCACGCAGGCGGTAAATTCGGCGGAGGCGGATATAAGGTTTCCGGCGGTCTGCACGGCGTAGGTGCGTCTGTTGTAAATGCACTTTCGGAATGGCTTGAGCTTACTGTATATGACGGCAAGGAGATACATTTCCAGCGTTTTGAAAACGGCGGTCATTACAAGGAGCAGATGAAGGTTATCGGCACAACCGATAAGACAGGTACACAAGTACGCTTTAAGCCCGACTCGACTATATTCCACAGCACAGAGTTCAAATATGATATACTGCTTGACAGACTCAGAGAACAGGCTTTTCTGAATGCCGGACTTAAAATCGTTTTAAGCGACCTCAGAGATGAGGACAAGCCTAAGCAGGAGGTCCTTCAGTATGAGGGCGGTATTATCAGCTATGTAGAATGGCTGCAGAAGAAAAGAGGAGCAGAAGCGCTTCATCCCGATGTTGTATATATTGAGGGACTTCTTGATAATATATCCGTTGAGATTGCATTCCAGTACAACACAGACTTCAACAGTGAAACGTTCAGATCGTTTGCCAATAATATTCATACGGTTGACGGCGGTACGCACGAGATTGCATTCAAGAATGCACTGAACAAAGTCATAAACGACTTTGTAAAGCAGTATAAGGAACAGCAGGCTAATAACAATAAGAAGTCCAAGAAGAAGCAGGACGAGGTCAAGGAGTTTGTTCCGCTGAGCGGTGAAGCTATAAGAGAGGCTATAAATGCGGTTATCTCCGTAAAACTCCCCGAATGTGAATTTGAAGGACAAACAAAGGGTAAGCTCGGTAATCCTGAGGTTCGTCCCGTTGTTTATAAAATAACTGTAGAGAAGCTGACATATTACTTTGAGGAGCATCCCGATACAATAGCTACGATAGCTCAGAAATGTATCAATGCTCAGGCTGCAAGAGATGCGGCTAAGAAGGCTATGGAGGCGAAGAGAAAGTCTGTTACGGACGGTGCAAGTCTGCCCGGAAAGCTGGCTGACTGCTCGGATACCGATCCCGAAAAGACAGAAGTATATATCGTCGAGGGAGATTCTGCGGGCGGTTCTGCAAAGCAGGGACGTGACAGACGTTTTCAGGCTATACTTCCTCTCTGGGGCAAGATGCTGAACGTTGAGAAGGCAAGAGCAGACAAGGTTTATAACAATGATAAGCTACAGCCTGTCGTAAAGGCACTCGGTACGGGTATAGGAGAAGATTTTGATATAACCAAGCTCAGATACGGCAGAGTAGTTGTAATGGCCGATGCCGATGTCGACGGCTCACATATCAGAACACTTCTGCTGACATTCTTCTTCCGCTTTATGCGTCCTCTGATAGAAGAAGGTCATGTTTATCTTGCTCAGCCTCCGCTGTTCAAGGTGTTCAGAGGTAAAAAGGTAAGATATGCGTTCAGCGACGAGGAGAGAGATGCCTATATTGCCGAGCTTGCAGGCGAAAGCAACGCAAAGGTTGACGTTCAGCGTTATAAAGGTCTTGGTGAGATGGATCCCGAACAGTTATGGGAAACGACAATGGATCCTGCCGCAAGAACAATGATAAAGGTTAATCTTGAGGATGCCGCAAAGGCTGACGAGATATTCTCGATACTTATGGGCGACAAGGTTGAACCCAGACGTGAATTTATAGAGCAGAATGCAAGATACGCAAAGGATCTTGATATATAATCTTTTTATTCGGGCGAGGAAAAATAAAATCCGTGAATGCTTAAGGGTGTTACTATGAATGATGAAATTTTAAATAATAACGAGGAGCAGCCCGATGAAAAGGAGCTGTTAAGACAGCGCAGGGAAGAACAGATAGAGCGTGTCAAGGCTCAGTATGAAACCGATGTAAAGGAAAAGGCTGAAGCTAAAGTAAGAATGGAAAAGGAGCAGGAGCTTGAAAAGGAGCTTGCACCGTTTATCACCGTCAGAAAAGGTCTTATGGCCTTATGCGGTCTTATGTGGGCGTTTGCGGCATTCTGTCTGCTTACCGGCACACTTGAAATGAAAATATTCCTGCCAATGTGTATGTTTGCACTTGCGGCTCTTGCGGGTGTTAATGTACCGATATTTGTAAAGAAAAAGAAAATATTTGACGGCATTATAGCCGGAATATGTACCGTGATCTGTTTTGTTACAGGTGTAATTATATTGATGTTCGGATAAAACGAAAGGAAAATATGGAAGAATTACTGTTAAAAATTAAATACAGCATGACGCTTGACGAGATAGGCGAGGGATTCAAGCTGTTTCAGAAGAAATATCAGTTTAAGAAATCGCTGGTTTTCACGCTTGTTTATCTTATAGCGCTGGGACTTGGCATTGATTTTCTTATAAGAGATAATACCGGTATCTACGGCTATATTCTGGTCGGTCTGTCGCTCGGTATGATATTCTATACCTGGTACAAGCCTGTGCTTATAAGAAAAAAGCTGATTGCGACTATAAGCTCACTTGCCGAAGAAACATATACGGCTGAGTTTTACCGTGACAGGATACAGATAACGACCGTAATAGAAGAACCGGTTATAGCGGAAAATGAAACCGAAACGGAAGAAGAAACCGATTCTCCCGCAAAGGACGAACCTCACGAGGAGGAAGAGCAGGAAGAAGTAGTTACAAATCTTTATTTTGGCTCTGATTATTTAGACGCTATGGAAAATGAGCAGATGTTTTTACTGTTTGTAAACAGACAGAATATTTATATTTTCTCAAAGAAATGTCTTTCCGAAGAAGAACAGAACAAGCTGAGAGAAATATTTACCGAAAAATCAATACTCTGATTGATATAAAAGAATCGGAAAGGAAATCGGAATGGAAAAAGACGTTAAAGAATTCAGCACAGCCACTGAAAAACTGATACAGGTAGACATAGAAAAGGAAATGCGTGAGAGCTTTCTTCAGTATTCTATGGCGGTGCTGGTATCAAGAGCTTTACCTGATGTAAGGGACGGCATGAAGCCTGTACACAGAAGAATCATATACACGATGAACGAGGCTGACAATACATCAAGCAAGCCGTACAGAAAATGTGCTTATACGGTAGGTGAAGTTCTCGGTAAATACCATCCTCACGGTGACGCATCGGTATATGACGCACTGGTAAGACTTGCACAGGATTTCTCGATGAGATACCCTCTTATCGACGGTCACGGAAACTTCGGTTCGGTAGACGGCGACCCGCCTGCCGCTTACCGTTATACAGAAGCGAGAATGGCAAAGATAGCTTCCGAACTTCTGAAGGATATAAAGAAGGATACTATCGACTGGGGTAAGAACTATGATGATAAGCTGGACGAGCCTACTGTTCTTCCGGTAAAATTTCCGAATCTTCTTGTAAACGGTTCTGTAGGTATAGCTGTAGGTATGGCTACAAATATACCTCCTCATAACCTTAACGAAGTATGTGACGCTATAGTTGCACGAATGGATAATCCTGAATGCAGCATAGAAGAAATACTTCAGTATATTAAGGGACCCGACTTTCCTACCGGCGGTATAATCATGGGATACAGCGGAATACGCTCCGCATATTATACAGGTCGTGGCAAGATTACATTAAGAGGTAAAGCAGAGATAGTTGAAGAAGGTAACCATTCAAGAATCATCGTTACCGAGATTCCTTATATGGTAAACAAATCAAAGCTGCTTGAAACTACCGGACAGCTTATGCGTGACAAGCGTATCGAAGGCATTTCAAATCTTCGTGATGAGAGTGACAAGGACGGTATGCGTATTGTCTATGAGCTTAAGAGAGATGTAAATGCGCAGGTGGTTCTTAATAAGCTGTATTCATTCACACAGCTGCAGGATACTGTCGGCGTTATTATGATTGCACTTGTAAACGGCGAGCCTAAGCAGCTGACACTTCTTGAGATACTGGATAACTATATAGCGTTCCAGAAGCAGATAATTACAAGAAGAACAGCATTTGATCTTAAGAAAGCAAGAGAAAGAGCGCATATTTTACAGGGCTTCCTGCTTGCTATTGATAACATTGACGAGGTAATTTCCATCCTGCGTTCAAGTAAGTCTGTACAGGAAGGTAAAGAGCGTCTGATGGAGCGTTTCAAGGAAGACGATCTTGCTAAACTGTTACAGAGGGCAATGGGAGAGAACTATAAGAATGTTCATTTTGAACACGAGATAGGACTTTCCGAAGAACAGGCGGACGCTATTGTTCAGATGAGATTAGGACAGCTGACAGGACTTGAACGTGACAAGGTTATTTCCGAGCTTGCCGAAATTATGGAGAAGATAAATGACTTCCTTGATATACTTTCAAGCGATGAGAGAGTAAAAGAAATAATCAAGGAAGAGATCACAGCTATCAAGGAAAAATACGGCGATGAGAGAAGAACCGCCATTGAGCCGGTAAGCGGAGAAGTGGATATAGAGGACCTTATCCCCGAAGAAGAATGTGTACTTACCTATACTAATATCGGATATATCAAGCGTCAGCCTGTAGATGTATACAATCTGCAGAAGCGTGGCGGTAAGGGCGTATCGGGTATGAAGCAGAGAGAAGAGGACTTCGTTGAGGATATGTTCATAAGCTCTACGCACGACAATATTTTATTTATTACAAATTATGGTAATATGTATAAATTGAAGTGCTATGAAGTACCTGAGGGTTCCAAGCAGAGCAGAGGCACAAACATAGTAAATCTGTTACAGCTTGACGAAGGTGAACGTATTGCGGCAATGATGAAAACAAGTGATTTTGCCGAGAACAAGTATTTCATCTGTGTTACCAAGTACGGAAAAATCAAGAGAACGCCGCTTTATGATTTCAGAAACGTGAGAAAGAACGGTCTGAGAGCGATTACGCTTGCAGAGGGCGATGAAATAGCAGCCGCACATCTTACTGAGGGCGACAGCTCGATTATAGTTGCTACACATCTTGGTATGGCAATACATTTCAGTGAAGATAAAATAAGAAGTATGGGAAGACTTGCCGCAGGTGTAAGAGCAATAAAACTGCGTGAGGACGACTATATTGTTGGTGCTGCCAAGGTATACAGTGATGATATGAGAATACTTACCGTAACCGACAAGGGATACGGCAGGCTCAGTGCACTGAGTGATTACCGTATGCAAAACAGAGGCGGTAACGGTCTTAAGAACTACAAGATACGAGATGACAGAGGATATGTCTGCGGTATACGTTCTATACAGACTGACGATGATGTTATACTTATCAGCACTGACGGCGTTATTATCCGTATCCGTGCAAACGATCTCAGAGTGATGAGAAGAACCGGTTTAGGCGTAAGAGTTATGAAGCTGTCTGATGAGGATAGAGTTGTAACATTTACAAGAACCGAGCATGATGAGACTGCGGATATTGAAGAAGTAGAGCAGGCAAGTGATGAAGAGATAGCTGCGGCTGAAGCAGAGGCAGAAGCTGAAGTTATTGAGGACGAGCCTGAAACAAACGAAGAAGAATAAGTATATCAGCCTGTCGGCAGAAATTCTGTGACAGGCTGATTTTCTGGAAAAATACCTATTGTTCCACATAGAACATTTTTATGATCGGGGTTATTTATGTACGAACTTGATTATTATGACGTTATAGTTGTAGGTGCAGGTCATGCCGGCTGTGAGGCGGCTCTCGCCGCCGCAAGACTTGGATGTAAGACTGCCGTTTTTACTTTAAGTCTTGATGCTATTGCAAATATGCCTTGTAATCCGTGTATTGGAGGTTCTGCCAAAGGTCAACTTGTAAGAGAGCTTGACTCGCTCGGCGGTGAAATGGGAAGAGCCGCAGACGCTACTTTTATTCAGTCAAGAATGCTCAATAAAGGTAAAGGTCCTGCCGTTCATTCTCTCAGAGTACAAAGCGACAGGGTAAAGTATCATACTTTTATGAAGTCGGTGCTTGAGCATACCGAAAATCTTGATATAAAACAGGCTGAGGTTACAGAAGTGTGCGCCGAAAACGGAAAAATTACCGGTATAAAGACAAGGCTTGGTGCTTTCTATCCTGCCGGCTGTGTTATCATCACCACAGGAACTTATCTCGGCGGTAAGATTCATATCGGTGAGTTGAATTATCAGAGCGGACCGGATAACGTATCAGCGGCTTTACAGCTGACAGAGAGCCTTAGAAATCTCGGTCTTTCTATGAGAAGATTCAAAACCGGTACTCCTGCCAGAGTTCATAAAAGATCTATAGACTTTTCTGTGATGGAAGAACAAGACGGAGATGAATATATTACTCCGTTCTGCTTTGACAACACATTCAAGCTCGAAAATAAAGTCAAGTGCTACGTTACTTATACTAATGCCGAAACACATAGAATTATACTAGATAACCTTGACAGGTCGCCTCTTTACGCAGGAAGAATACAGGGTGTAGGTCCGAGATATTGTCCAAGCATTGAAGATAAGATTGTAAGATTTTCAGATAAGCCAAGACATCAGCTTTTTGTTGAACCGATGGGTCTTGATACTGATGAATATTATCTTCAAGGAATGTCCAGTTCGCTGCCGGAAGATGTACAGATAAAGTTTTTAAGAACTATCAAAGGTCTTGAACACGTTGAGATTATGCGACCGGCTTATGCAATAGAGTATGATTGCTGTGACCCTCTTGAATTATACCCTACTCTCGAATTCAAAAAAATCTCCGGATTATTCGGTGCAGGTCAATTCAACTGCACAAGCGGATATGAGGAAGCCGCCGCACAGGGCGTAATTGCCGGTATGAATGCGGCAATGAAGATAAAAGGCAGGGAACAGTATATACCTGACAGAATGACTTCTTTTATCGGTACGCTTATAGACGATCTTGTTACAAAGGGTTGTGTTGAGCCGTACAGGATGATGACCAGCAGAAGTGAGTACAGGCTTCTATTGCGGCAGGATAACGCTAATGACAGACTTGTGCCGATAGGACACAAATTCGGTCTTATATCTGACGAGCGTTATCAGAGATTTTTAGAGCGGAAGAATATACTTGATAATGAAACCAGCAGAATAAAGAAAGCTACTATCTATCCTTGCGAGGAGATTAATAAAATGCTTGAAAGTAAAGGTACATCACCTATTACGCAAGGAGTCAAGTTTATAGAACTTTTAAAACGTCCTCAGATTGATTACAGAGATCTGGCTCAGTTTGATGAGAATGCACCTGAGCTTGAGCACGATATAATAGATAAGCTGGAAATCAACATTAAATATGAGGGTTATATCAAAACTCAGACCGAAAAAATCGAACAGATGAAACGTCTTGAAGAAAAGCAGCTTCCTACTGATATTGATTATAAGACTATATCGGGCTTAAGACTTGAGGCACAGGAAAAGCTGAATAAATACAGACCGCTGAATATAGGTCAGGCAGGAAGAATTTCGGGTGTCAATCCTGCCGATGTATCTGTACTTCTGATATGGCTTTCAGGGAGAAAACATGGAGAGAATTGAATTTATAATCAGTGAATTTCAAAAATGTAATATCAAATTATCGCAGGATAAAGCCGATAAGCTGTTAAAGCTGTATGAATTTCTTGTTGAGTACAATAAGAATGTCAATCTGACAGCAATAACCGATTTTGAAGAAGTAGTGGTGAAGCATTTTATAGACAGCGTGTTGCCGTTCAGTATGATTGACATTAAAGAAAACAGCAGTTTTATTGATGTCGGTACAGGAGCGGGATTCCCATCTATTCCGCTTATGATAGTAAGACCGGATCTTAAAGGCACACTGCTTGAGGCACTTAATAAGAGATGTGTATTCCTTGAGAAAGCGTGCGAGCTTACCGGTGTTGATGCAAAGGTGATTCACGGCAGAGCAGAGGACTACGCAAAAGAAAAGCGTGAAGCGTTTGATTTTGCAACGGCAAGGGCTGTTGCGGCTATGCCGGTACTTTGTGAATATTGTATTCCTTATGTAAAAACGGGCGGTAGGTTCATTGCTCTTAAGTCTGTAAATGAGGATGAAACCCTGTGCGAAAAAGCAGTCAACGTGCTTGGAGGGAAGATAGCAGAGATAAAAGACTATACAATAACAAATGGCGACAACAGACGACTATTTATTATAGATAAAGTAAGTCAGACTCCGACAAAATATCCGAGAAATCCTTCAATGATTAAGAAGAAACCGCTTTAATAAAGTGAAAATATTAAGCATTCCGTCGTTTTTAGCAGATAAACGGCGGATTTTTTTTATTGCCCAAGAAATAAGTTTGATATAAAATTAGGTTGGGGGTGAAATAATGGGGTTATTTACTAAGGAAAAGAAAATAACGGGACAAGTTATTACAGTGAATGTCAAAGAAATTGACTTAAACCCGAATCAGCCGAGAAAGTATTTTGATAAAGCAGAATTAGAAAGCCTTGCGATAAGCATAAAAGAGAACGGTCTGTTACAGCCACTTACAGTGAGAAAAAAATCTGACGGCAGATATGAGCTTATAGCCGGAGAAAGGCGGCTAAGAGCGTGCATACTTGCCGGTATAAATGAGGTCAGGGTAATTATTGAGGACAGAAATGAAGAAGAATCTTCGGTGCTTGCAATAATAGAAAACATACAAAGGTGCAATCTTAATTGCATAGAGGAAGCTGTTGCAATGCAAAGGCTTATGGATCATTACGGGTATACTCAGGAAGAGCTGGCAAGAAAACTCGGAAAAGCGCAGAGTACGATAGCAAATAAGATAAGGCTTCTGAAGTTATCCGATAAGCTGTTAGCAAAAGCATTGGAGCACGGTTTGTGTGAGCGGGCAGATAAGATCGCATCTTATTTTGCAGGAAGAGTAAAAATTGCATTTGGAATCGGCAGATAAGAGCATTGATAAGATTACCTGAGGAAAAGCGGGAAAAGGCGGAGGAGCATATATATAGGTATGGACTGAATGTAAGTGAAACAGAAAAATACATAGACAAATTGCTTGTAAAGAAGAAGCCGGATAAGCCGAAATGGACATTTACTGCCAAGCGTCTGTATATAAATAACATCAACAGAACTCTTGAAACAATGAAAAAATCGGGGATTGAGTTTATTTCCGAAAAGCACGAGGAAGACGGTTATCTTGAGTATATAATCCGAATTCCTCACGATTGATGTTCATAATGAAGAACGTTCATAAAAATGTTCCATGTGGAACAATTGTGAACGTTTTTTTTGTAAAAAGGCTTTATTTTTCTCCCATAGTGTGATATAATGATAGAAGTAACGTTTGAAGGAGGTACTATGGGAGTAATTATTTCTATCGTAAACCAGAAAGGCGGAGTCGGCAAGACAACATCGGCTGTAAATATCAGTGCAGCTCTCGGCGCAAAAGGAAAAAAAGTACTTTTGGTAGACTTTGATCCGCAGGGAAATGCAACCTCCGGCTACGGAATCTCAAAGAAAAATCTTAAAACAACCTCTTACGATGTCGTAATGTCCAATGTGCGTCCGCAGGAAGCTGTTCTCGCTACAAATTGTAAAAATGTAAGCCTGATACCTGCAAACGCTCAGCTTGCAGAGGCTGAAATGCATCTGCTGCAGATTGAACAGAGAAATCACCAGCTTAAAAAGGCTCTGATACAGCTTAAGGATGATTATGATATTATAATCGTTGACTGCCTGCCGTCACTCGGTATACTGGCAATAAACGCCCTCATTGCAAGCGATAAATTTATTGTGCCAATGCAGTGCGAACATTACAGCCTTGAGGGTCTGGCACAGCTGCTTTCAACGGTGAAAAAGGTTAAAAGAACCTCCAACAAGAATCTCTCCCTTATGGGAATAGTATTCACTATGCTGGATAAGCGTCTGTTGCAATCAAATGAAATTATGAGGGATATTAAAAGAAACTTTCCTCCGTCATCTATATTCAATACGGTTATACCGAGAAATGTGCGTATCTCCGAAGCACCAAGCCACGGTATGCCCGTTATATATTATGATAAAAGCTCAAAAGGCGCAGAAAGCTATATGAAGCTCGCCGGTGAGATAATAAAGAAACTGAATGATTAAGGAGGGTGTATGGCAAAACGTGGTGTTTTAAATCAAAGGTTTAACAGTATTTTTGATGATAACAGCTTCGATGAAGACGATGAAGGCGTAAGCACACTTAAACTTACCGATATCGAGCCTAATAAATCTCAGCCAAGAAAAAAATTCGATATAACCGCTCTCAATACACTGGCTGACTCAATAAGACAGAACGGCGTCATTCAACCTCTGCTTGTTCGCTCAATGCCCGACGGCACTTATCAGATAGTAGCAGGTGAGCGAAGATGGCGTGCCGCAAAAATGGCAGGCCTTACAGAAGTACCCGTTCTTGTCAAGGAGCTTACCGACCTTCAGGCTCAGCAGATTGCCCTCATCGAAAATCTGCAACGTGAAAATCTGAATCCTATCGAAGAAGCAAACGGTTACAAAGAACTTATGGATAAGTTCGGTATGACGCAGGAGGAAGTTGCCAGAGTAGTAGGAAAGGCAAGATCGTCTATAGCAAACTCTCTGCGACTGCTTAATCTGCCTCCTATAATAGCCGAGATGGTTTCAAATAACGAGCTTTCAACAGGTCACTGCAAGGTCCTTCTGGGAGTGAGTGAAACCAAGGATATGGTCGAGCTTGCTTATAAAGCGGCAGGTAAGGACGTTTCGGTGCGTGAAATGGAACGTATGGTAAAGGCTCTTGATAAAAAAGAAAAGCCCGAAAAGAAAAAGGATACATTCTATACGGAGGCAGAAATAAGTCTTGCCAAGGCACTTGAAACTAACGTAAGTATAGTACCCGGCAAGAAAAAAAGCACAATTCAGATAGAATTCTATACCGATGAAGATCTGACCGATATTGTAAATCGGCTTGCAAACAGTAAATAATTTTAAAAGAAAGGCATATCAAATGATAGACATTAAGTTTTTAAGAGAAAATCCCGAGGCTGTAAAGGAAAATATCAAAAAGAAGTTTCAGGATGAAAAAATCGTACTCGTTAACGAGGTTATTGAGCTTGATAAAGAATTAAGAGCCGCTCAGCTGAAGGCTGATAATCTGCGTGGCGACAGAAATAAGCTGTCAAAGCAGATCGGCGGACTTATGGCACAGGGCAAAAAGGACGAGGCTGAGCAGATAAAGGCTCAGGTAAAGCAGTTCTCCGATGAGCTTGAAGAGCTTGAGAAGAAGGAAGAAGAGCTGGGCGAAGAAGTTAAGAAAAGAATGATGATAATCCCCAATATCATCGATCCTTCTGTTCCGATAGGTAAGGATGACAGCGAAAACGTTGAGATAAAGAGATACGGAGAGCCTGTAGTACCCGACTTTGAAGTTCCTTATCATTCCGAGATAATGGAAAGATTCAACGGTATAGATCTTGACAGTGCAAGAAGAGTAGCAGGAAACGGCTTCTATTATCTTATGGGAGATATAGCACGCCTTCATTCCGCAGTTTTAGCATATGCCCGTGACTTTATGATTGACAGAGGATTTACCTACTGCATTCCTCCTTATATGATTCGCAGTAACGTTGTTACAGGCGTCATGTCGTTTGCCGAGATGGATGCAATGATGTACAAGATTGAAGGCGAAGATCTTTATCTTATCGGTACCAGCGAACATTCTATGATAGGTAAGTTCATAGATACAATAAACGAGGAGGAAAAGCTTCCCTATACCCTCACCAGCTACTCACCCTGCTTCCGTAAGGAAAAGGGCGCTCACGGCATAGAAGAAAGAGGCGTTTACAGAATACACCAGTTTGAAAAGCAGGAAATGATAGTTGTCTGCAAGCCCGAAGACAGCGCTATGTGGTTCGATAAGCTGTGGCAGAATACAGTTGACCTGTTCAGATCGATGGATATTCCCGTAAGAACCATTGAGTGCTGCTCAGGCGACCTTGCCGACCTTAAGGTCAAGTCTTATGATGTTGAAGCGTGGTCACCCAGACAGAAAAAGTATTTTGAAGTGGGCAGCTGTTCAAACTTAGGTGATGCACAGGCTCGCCGTCTTAAGATAAGAGTAAAGAGCAAGGATAAGGGAAACTACTTTGCACATACACTCAACAACACCGTTGTTGCTCCCCCCAGAATGCTTATTGCGTTCCTTGAAAATAACCTTTGCGCTGACGGCAGCGTAAAGATACCCGAGGTTCTCAGAAAGTATATGGGCGGTATCGACAGAATAGTTCCTAAGGATAACAAGTAAGCTACAGAGCCACGGATACGCAGGTATTTGTGGCTCGTTTTGTTAACAGAAAGGTCATTATGGATAGCAGAAAGTATACCGTTGAATATATTCCCGAATTTGCCGACTGTGATAAAAAGTACGACATAAAGCCGCAGGTGCTTCTTGCGTGGTGCGCCGAGCTTGCCGGAAATCATCTTCGCAGCAGAAATATAACACGGGAGCAGATGTGGAAGGACGGCCAGGTTTTCCTTCTCACCCGTGCCGCAGTTCATTTTGAAAAAGTACCGCAGTATAATAATAAATTGTATATGACAACGTGGGAGGGCGGAACAAAAGGCTCTCAGTTTACAAGAAAATTCGTTGTCAAAGACACGGACGGAAATATTCTGTGCGATGTCGATACTATGTGGGCGCTTGTAAATCCCCATTCGCATAAAATATGCAGACCGTCCGAATATATCTACGAGCAGATTCCCTGCAAAGATGAAGTTGAAGCAAAAGTAATAAAATTCAAGGCGGAAGCTCCCGAGAAAATAAAGGATTATACATTCGTCTACAGCGACATTGACGCCAACGGCCATGTAAATAACGGAGTTTATTTAAGGCTTATGAGCGATATAATACCGCAGGAGCTTACAGACAAGCATTTGAAAACGCTGAGGATAAATTTTATACATGAGTGCAGACAGGGAGAAACTGTCGGACTTTATCTTGAAATAAACGATAAAATCTGCACTGCGGAGGGAAGATTCCCGGACGGTAAGGTCAGCTTTGAGGCACAGGCAGAATTTGTTTGACAAAATTTAGTTAATGTGCTATAATTAATATCAAGGTAAATTTAATTCACCCTTAAAAAAACAGGGAAAGGGCAGAAAAAATGCTTCACATCAAAAATTTGCATAAGAGTTACGGTGCTTTTGAAGTGCTGAGAGGTCTTGAAATGAATGTAAATACCGGTGATATTTACGGATTTCTCGGTAAAAACGGTTGCGGAAAAACCACAACAATGAACATAGTTTCAAATATTATCCCCAAAGACAGCGGCGAGATAAATTTCGGAAAAGAAAACTGCAAGATAGGCTACCTGCCTGAAACACCGTCAATGTTTACATATATGAACGGCTATGAATATCTTGATTATATTGCTTCGTGCTGTTCCTATAATGATGACAAGAAAAAACGTATAGATGAAGTTATCAATATAGTAGGAATGGCTGAGGGCGGAAAACGCAGAATTAAAGGCTATTCCAGAGGTATGAATCAAAGGCTCGGCATAGCGGCGGCAATATTTGACCATCCCGACCTGCTTATTCTTGATGAGCCGACCTCTGCACTTGATCCGCAGGGTAGAGCAGAGGTAATGAGCATAATCAAAAATCTAGCTGATATGGGCACTACCATAATTCTTTGCACACATATATTGTCCGATGTTGAAAGAACGGCAAACAGAATAGGAATTGTCCGTGACGGCAGAATGGCTGTCGAAGGAACTATTTCCGAAATCAAGGAGCAGTACGACAAAGCGGGCAAGAAAATAGTAATGGGCATATTCGGCGACCCCACAGCCGCAATACAGCCCGTAAGCACCCTTACCGGCGGCAATTTCTATTTTGACAGGCAAAGAGCCGTTTTTGAGATACCTCTTGCCTCCGATATAAACGAGCAGGAAACCGCTCATCGTTTATTTGATTTATTGAATTCTGCCGGGCTTACCGTTTCACTTTTCGTCATCGAAAATAAGACGCTTGAACAGATTTATATGGAAACTATAGGTTAAGGAGGAAACAGAAAATGATAAAAGCCGGTATAAAAAAAGAGCTGATGCTTTTTACAAGAGGATTCAAGCTGTTAGGCGTTATTATTACTATCGTAGCAATATCGCTTCTGTATCCGTTTACCTATAAGTCAATGGAGCTTATGGCAAATCAGATTTCGGATATGGGTCAGCAGATGGGCGGCGAAACGCAGGGACAGATTGAGAATTCGGCATCGTCAATAAACAATATGCTGGGCTCAATCTCTGAAATGTACGGCGGAAGTATGGCGGCGGTAGGCTTCAAAACCGGAGTAAGTTCGCTCACATCAACAGGTTCTCTTGTGATAATGTTACTGCTTATGTCAGCCGCAGGAGGTGAACAGAAAAAACGCTCGGTAATAATACCAACCTGTGCCGGACTTTCACCTTCCGGCTATGTAATGCCTAAATTTATAGTCTATCCGCTGGCAATAGGGATAATGTCTTTTATCAGCGGAATGATAACGGGAGGTATAAGCAACCTCATTTATAACAATGAGTTGATTATAAGCAATATTGTATTCTCCTCGGTGTGCGGTGCGATATATATGTTCTTTATTACTGCTGTGTACTTTCTCGCAGGCCTTTCCACAGGAAGACCCGGTATATCGGTAATAATAGTGTATGCCGGATCTACGGTAGTTCCGCTGATTTTGCAGGCACTTGATATAGATAAGTATAATCCGTTTACCATGCAGACGCTTCTTATGAGTTCATATAGTGAGGCGGATATGAACAATTTCATTCTCAGCACGGTTGTTTCAGTTGTTTTATCGGTAATATCCTGCCTGCTGACGCTTATGATAACCACGCTCAGAAAGATAGATAACTCTGTCGGTGAAGCAAATCTATAAACAATCGGTAAAAAGACCGTACATATAACTATATGTAAAGGAGAAGCGTTGCTTCTCCTTTGTTTTATGTGCAGAAATAATGCTGCCCGATAACCTTCTGTACAGGCCTGCTCATCATAAACTGGTTGCTTGTCTTTTTCGGATTATAATAGTAAATGCACCCGCCGGTAGGATCCCAGCCGGATAAAGCGTCACGGGCGGCGTCATATGCAGAATCCGCTATAGGTTCATTGAACTGTCCGTCTACAAGAGCAGTGAAAGCACCGTTTTCATAGATAATACCCGCAAGTGTATCTGGAAATGACGGATGCTCGATCCTGTTCATAATAACAGCCCCGATCGCCACCTGACCAATATAAGGCTCGCCTCTGCCTTCAGCAGAAATAATCCTTGCCAGAAGATTTATATTTGCAGTTGGCCAGATAGCCAGCGCGCGAACGGCTCCGTTTTAAGTTTGCGTGTGCAGATC
>OGWU01000900.1_pt1 | contig 18462 bp, 20 predicted proteins | sample 1576071 | NCBI WGS metagenome assembly OGWU01 (sample SAMEA3541582, study PRJEB24748) | human gut metagenome | biome: human gut; feature: human-associated habitat; material: faeces | place: China | collected 2012
CGTCGCCATCGCCTCGTGGAGCGCCTCGTAAAGCCCCTCCTCCACAGGCGCCTCCTGCGCGTGCCGTGCCGTCAGATGATCCAGATACGCCGCCCCAGAGATCCCCTGCGACTCCTTCGCATCGTAGGAACACTCCCGCGCTCGCGCCTTCTTCGCCAGATAACGGTCGTGATTGCGCGCCTTGTGATAACCCGCAAACACCTCCCGCTCCACCATCGCCCGCACCAGCGGACGATCCGTGTCGTCGTCAAAGATCGTCAGGCAAACCAGTTCATTGTTCTCAGTTGTCATAAAGGACAGTCTCCTTAAGACTGCCCCGGGGCAGCGATGAAGTCATCGATGCCCCTTCATTATGTCAGGAATATTCTGATTTGTCATTAAATAAAATCACTTTTAACCATGGTATTCCTTTATCTCGCCCTTTTCACCACAACTGATACCACAAGCCCATAAAAAAGCAGAGACCAGCGCACCAAAGCGCCCATCTCCGCATCCGCATAGCATAAAAAAAGGAGACAGACCTCAGTCCGTCTCCATCTGACCTTTCAAAAGCTCCTCCGCCGCGCGCACCATCGCCGCATTCAGCGACATCCCATGCACCTTCGCCCAGTGCACCAGCCGCCCATGCAGCGCCGCATCCATCCGCACACTGAACACCCCGTGATACTGCCGCGCCGGCCTGCGCCCCCATTCCTCACAATGCGCCAGATAGTCATCTACCACATCGTGGAACAGCGCCTCCACCGCGCCAGCGTCCGCCGTTTCAAATGCAAGCTCCGCATTCGTCCCCTCCACACGCCCGCGCAACAGCCCCGACTTTACATCCAGCCACACCGTCGCCACATAGCCACGATAAAAAAGAAGATCGTTTTTCATGCTCTTCTTCCACCTTCTCTTTCTTTATCCACTTGGCAATAGTAACTCTATCAAATAAGTAGTTACTAGAATAGCGCCTCCAAGTAAAAATACAAATCTCATGCAATCGATGATCTTTATTAGAGTGTGCTGTTTTTTTCGGTATTTGCGCGTTATGATACCAAGCACACCTCCAATAATCAATAAGATACATCCTGATGATATAAAATATGGCGAAAATTTCTCCCAAAGTACAGGAATATAATCGTAGGCTCCCCATTCTTTTAACTCATCTAAAAAACTACCACTATGTACTGCTGGGCATAAATACACCTCCTCACAAGTTTATTATATAGCTTAATAGAAAATACGGTGGAAATCCACCGCATTTTCCATAAAAATATTAATAAAGACCAACGCTAATATCTTCTATTCCCCATCCATACAAATAATAGCCACCTCCGTTGATATATGTACTAGAATAAATCAAGGTAATATCTGCTTTAAATCCATTATTTCCAACTGCATTGTTTAATTTGGCAGCAACTTCAATTGCAATTGATGCCGCATTAATTCCTGGTAAAAATTTTGATCCAACTTTTGCAACTAATTGATTTGCAATTTTTCTTGCAAGTTCTTGTTTTCCTCTATCGGATAAAGTTTGTCCAAGCTCGCCAACATCTGCTAAATCATCATTTTGCACCTTTATTGTATAGTATCTTCTTTCTCCAAGCGTATATTCTGGAAATAATGATCTAGTTTCAGCTGCATTATTAATATTCGCTGCACCTGTTTTTGGAACATCTATATATTCTTCAAATACAATTTGATATTTTAAACCAGTTTCTTCATCAATAAAGTAATCAACATCTGTACTTATCAATTCTTTTTGATATTCTACATTTTCATTCTCGTTTGCAGCAAACGCTGTTTGAGGCATGATAAACGCTATTGAAGATATTGCCAATGAAAATGTTAACAATATAGATACGATCTTTTTCATTTTTATTCTCCTTTCTACATAAACATGATTCTTAACTTCTCTAAGAATACCGAAAAAACAACTAATCCAGAAACAATACACACTCCAGCGTTCAAAATTACTACAATTTTAAACACAAATTTCTTTCTTGCCAAAAGTTTTGATGAATATGTAAAAAACACAATGAGATTTATAACAAATACCACTATAAAAATCAAAAAATATTTCTGAACAAATTCTAAAAATATCGGTTGCAATCAAGCGAGAAAACTTCATCAAATAAACTGGCTGTATGCGGTGCACTAAACATCTTTACATCCTTCTACACTTTTTTGCTAACTCAAAAGAGTATATAATTCATTTACATACTATCTATGTTCAGTTTTCTATGAATTGAACATAGATAGAAGCTAGTTAATCCAATAATAGATTAATAAACAATCTTTCGAGTATTTCTTTCTTTTAAGTAGAAATTATTTTTTACTTCCCCAAACCATCCCAGTCAAAAACGCTGCCAAATACGTAGCTATTGTCATATTAGGGATCCACATATTCACCCACATCAAAAAATTACTATTAACAACGCCACCAAAAAGCAGAACGCTCTCTTGCACAATTAGCAATAATGCAAAAATGACAGTTGTTATTTTTGCAGGAAAATCTTGACGTCTGAATTCCCTACCAAAACAATAGCCTGCACCTAAAACAAACAATGATACACACGCGATCATCACAGCATATATTTTAGATGGAGAAATCAGAAACATTTGTAATGCGGTAGACTCCCTTAGTTCTTGAGTCAAAAGACATGCTGCGAATACCAGTACCATTCCAAGAATATATCTCAAGAATTTCATTGTTGATATTCACCTGTTTTTAATCATATTCCAGGGAGAATATTTGTTCCTCCAAGAGCCATAGGAAGTGTGACATCATATGCTTGCCCACTTACTGTTCTAACAGCACAAGTCATTGTACCGCCAATGGCTGCAAATGGTTGATTTGCAAAAGCATAGTATTTAAAGTTTGTCATATTATTGAACGTTGGAATCGATGGATACCAAGTAACGTGTTGACCAGAAGCATCATTAAAATTGTTCGTACAAGCCACAATGACCTTTCGGCTAAGCACGCTCATTCTATCTGGTTGAATATTTTTAAAATGTCCTTCCATTTGAGTAATACGATAAGTATCTTGAGGTTCTCCATTAATATCTAAAGATATTTTCTTATCGAAATAAAGTCTTCCCCATAATTTTATTGTGTAACTCCCATCGTAAGTAGTATCACTATATTCTCCCCCCGCCCTTGCAACAGCATTTTCTACTGCTTCTTTATCAATAGTTACGCTAAAATCCTGATGATATTTTTCAACGTCACTATCAATCAATCCATCTAACATCATTGGGCTATTTCCAATTTCTTTAACTGGTTCATAAACTTCAATAGGAATGCTTATTTTGTTTCCATTTTCATCTGTTATAACAGCTTCAGTTGCACCATTCTCGGTGATGTTCTCATTATTTAAATCAGCAGCGTAAGATATATTCGGAAAAACTAACAAACATATCAGAGCTAAAGAGATTAATTTGAATTTCATGTAATTCAACCTCCAATATACAGAATAGCTTTTACTATGCAATAATTCAAACTTTACTTCATTTTTCTAATCCTTCTGGCTGCTCCGGTTCATAATACGGAATCAGACAAGCACTGTTTGCAGCAAAAGTTGCTGCAATCATTGCTACTGTGGCTAAAAGCGCACCTCCTCTCATTAATTGTTCGTGAATGAACGATCTGACTTTTACCATTTTTATTCTCTCCCTTCTAAAACGATTGCCTGCTTAACAGATTGAGATTTCACTGCCAATATGGACAGCGCTTCTGCCAACAAGCCCAGCAAAACAGCGAAAATCAATGCACTTTCTGACCATAGAATCTGCCCAACGATGATAGCAGATACTTCGACCACACAGATCCTGATGCTGATCCTTCGGAACCGGACCTGGTGTTTCAGACCACTGCGATGATTCTGATGGATCACCGGCGCAAACAGCCAGACGATCAGGAACGATACTGCACCACCGATAAAGGCAAGCGGCACAAACCAAGCAGCTGGAACGATTTCCAGCATAATGGTGAATGCTGCATACACGACCAGAGAAGTCAGGAAGCAACGCAATCTGGTGCTGGCATGGTAGCCGCCGGCGTACAAGCGCAGAGGAATGAACGCTGCGAAAAACAGTACCGTCTGCCAGAAATTGCCAATCAATGCCGCCAAAGCCAGGATTGACAGCAATTCCAACAACGAAGAATACATGGCTTCAAGACCGTAACGATAAATTGGTGCATCTTCTTCGCGGATGATCCCCTGAGCAACTAATCGTTCTGCTGTTCCTTGTGCGAGCTTTTGCATGAATTTTCTCACTCCTTTGCTTTGACGGAAGTATATCACAAAAAAGCGGCCTGTGCCGAAAAGTGGCACAAGCCGCAATTAAATGACCACAAGCCGCAATTTTTTGCTGTCAAATTGGCGTGTCTTGTGAATCATCCTTATTATTTTCTGTTGCTGTTGACATAAAGAGCATAAAAGAAAGCGTGAACCAGTCACCATTCCAAATCACCATGGGTTCACCGTCGTATTTTTTGATGGAAGCGGTGAGGTTTGCGAATCCGTGGCCGTGGTTTTCTTTATCAGATTTTGATGTGGAAAGCGCTTCACTCTGTCGTGGCGGCGCGGTATTGGCAAGCTGGCAGAAAAGAGTGTTGTCCTGCTGGCGCAAATCGAGAATGATGCGTTTTTCGCCAGCGGTGAGTCGATCACAAGCTTCGATGGCATTATCCAGCGCATTGCCAAAGATCACGCTGAGATCCACAGGATCGATGGTGAGTTGTTCGCCGATACGAATATGCGCATCGAACTGGATCCCTTTGTGAACAGCGATCGCCTGTTTGGTGCTGAGGATGGCATCGAGGGCAATATTTCCGGTGTCGATCGCTGGCGCTGTATCCTCTACAAGCTGGAGCAGGGAATTGATATGCTGCAATCCACCGTTGTTATCACCAGAAGCAAAATAGCCTTTTAACGACACGAGCTGATTGGAAATATCGTGCTTAAAGCTGCGCAATTCTTTTTGTTTAAACAGGAGTTCATCAAGATATTTGAGCTGTCCCCTGAGGTGTTGTTCGTACTGATCACGCTCACGCAAAATAACGCGTTGTATTTCCAATCGTTCATATAAATAAAGGGCAAAGATTGCCCCAAAAAGTAACGCAAAAGCTGAAAAAACTGCCATGCCATTATAAGTAGTGGTATCTACTTCATATGTCAATTTAAAAATTAAAAATACTGCAATCAGTGGACCAGTAAATAAAACGATAAACAATATCCAATACACATTATACTCATAATGCTTCTTTTTCCATGATTTTATACGAATAGCATTACAAATAATCAATCCGATTATTTTTGATACAACCACACCAAGGAACCGATATTCTGGAATTCTTACTGCCTGATCCACCGTGATCGAAAAACCTGACGTGATAATATATAAGACAAGAATCTCACTTACTCCAACAATCGTCGAACCTAAAACTGAGATCAATATCAAATGTTTCCAAGTACCACGATACAAACATCTTGAAACAAGAAATGCAGCACCCGTAAAAAAAATAATATTAGAAAAAGCAAACAACAAATAATGATTACTCAGCGCGATCAACGCCGCCAAGATCAGACCACCTGCACCATAGCTCCAAATCGGGAGCGTTTCACGTCGTTTCAAAAATGCTTCAAAGAGCATGAAAAACATCAGCGATTCAATAAACGGTGTGAGCGCATCGGCAAAATCAAACACTGTCATAAGCACAGCCTCCTTGCATTGCGCACGGTCAGCGCCTGTTTGAAGCTTCTTGCGTAGGTGCGGCTGAGCGAAAGCACGCGATCGGTGTCGCGCAGATGCAGAGCATAACTGTCGATGGTGCGCACCTGATCGAGATTGACAAAATAACCCTTCGCAGCGCGGGCAAAAAGCCCTGGTGCCAGCTTTTCTTCGAGCGCTGCCATGGTCATGCGCGTGCGATAAATCTCTGTGGCTGTATGGATGTTGATCCAATGGCTTTCGCTCTCGCAGAAAATGATCTCGTCACAATAGAGACGAACGATTCGCTTGTTCTCGGTAAAGGTGATGCTCACTCGTTCTTCGGAAACGGTTTTAACAATCGCTGCAATGACGCGATCAAGAGCTGCTTTCTCCACTGGTTTGACGAGAAAATCCAACGGACGGCATTGAAAGCTCTCCTGCATATATTTTGTATGGCTGGTGACAAAGACGATGATCGCCCGTTTGTCCATTTCGCGGATGGCGTTGGCAGTATCGATGCCATTCAAGCCAGGCATTTCCATATCGATAAAAAGGGCGTCGTAGCGCACGCTGTTTTTCCTGTAATCTTCAACAAGAGAAGTGCCGCTAAAATACGGTTCACTTTCTATGGAAAGCTCTGGTCGCGCATTGAAATAGGCCTTTAATATTTCGATGTGTTCTGGTTCGTCGTCACAGATCACAAAGCGCATGATGCTCGCCCTCCTTTTATCCGTGATCATATAGTATTTATACCGAGTTTTCACCGCCTTGTCAATATTTCTGAATGATTGCAACTGCTTTCAATACTATCTCTGCCCATAAAAAAGAGACGGACGCGGTCCGTCTCTTTATATTGTCTTTGAATGTCTGTTCATCAGGTGAACGCGCATTCACTTAATTTTACTTCGTGCACGCTGCCGGATCCGTCGATGGCTGTCAGCACATCATCTTCCACGCTGATGGTACAGGCGTTGATCGCAAAGCCGACGTCGCAGGATGTGGTTGTGGCTTCGTCGCCGATGGTTGTTTTATATAGCTGGTTTGGCTCCAGGTATTCGCTCCATGGGCCGGCGTCGGTCCCGGCTGTGTGGTAGATGGTGTCGCCCACTACCCAGAAGGACGCGCTGCCGTTGATGGTGGCAAGATAGGTCATATGGTCGCCATCATCACGGAAAAGCGGGCACTGCTGGCTGTGGTTCATATTGTAGTTGATCGCCACATAGCCTGTTCCATCGATGATGCGCTGGGATGCTACACGATCGGGTTTGCCAAGGCTGGATACTTCGTAGCCCTCTGGCATGGTCACTGGCGCGATGCCATCGGCATCGGCGCGCAGCAGATGGTTGCCGAGCACGCGATAAGTCGGCGTTTCTCTGTTTTCAATCCACACCATGCGGGTGTCGCCATCCCAATAGATGCTGCCGTAAAGCTCGGTGAAATCGCGCGCTGGCAGATAGGCACGGTCGTTTTTCAGCGTTGGCGCTGTTTCAAAGGTGCCAGCTTCGCCACTGGCTGTGTAGGCGGTGCTGCCGATCTGCAGCGTCACATCCACCGCGCCGTCGGCACTGGTGATCTGGATGCTGCCGTCTGGCTGCCAGTTTGTCTCATAGCCCATGGTTTCGCTCACCACGCGCAGCGGGATCATGGTGCGCCCAGCGTCATTGATGTACACCTGCCCCTCTGCTTCACTGCTGACAACGTGCGTATCGTTGACGATCAGGTTCACATCGGTGCTTTCAGCCAAAGCGGCATTTGGCACGAGCAAAAGCCCGGCGGTCAATAATCCGGCCATCATTTTCTTGTTGTTCATTAGAATCACCTTTCTTATTATTATGCACTTTCCTTCCTATAATATCTACCCTAAAATACAGTGGCCATTCCAAGATCATGAAACGATTTTGAAATAGCCACTGCCAATGCTATGCTACAGTGTCAGTCCCAGTTGTCAGCGGTGATGGACGCTGGATAATCCTCAAGATTTTCCACACGATGCACGGTGCCATCTGGGCTGGTTGCGATGAGCACGCCATCCGTCACATCGAGGGTGCAGTCGTTGATCGCAAAATCCATCTTATGGTAGATCATCTGACCGAGGCTGTCTGGTGTGTTGATGCTGCAAGTATAGAGCACATCGTCGGCGATCGGCACATTCCAGCCGCCGGCGCTCAGACCTGCTGTGCCGTAGCCGACGCCGTTTTCTTCGTCAATGTAGAAGGAGCATGGGTAAGCATCCATCACATGGAAGAGGCTGGCGCCTTCGTCACGGAAGATCGGCACCATGGATTGGAAAACTGCGTCGTAGTTGCCGTTTGCTGGTTTGCAGAGCAGCCCGATATAGTGCACGCCATCAATGGTGCGTTCTGTCACAACAGGATCGGTGCCGCCAGGGTTGTAGATCTCAAAGCCTTCTGGCAGAGCCAGCTCCTGGATGCCGTTGGCATCGGCGCGCAGGATCTTTTCACCGATCACCTCATAGTTTGTCTCTGCGCTCTGGGCGATCCAGACGGTGCGCGTGTCATTGTCCCAATAAATGCTGCCGTAAAGCTCGGTGAAGTCGCGCGCTGGCAGATAGGCACGGTCGTTTTTCAACGTTGGCGAGGTAGCAAAGGTGCCAGCTTCGCCATTAGCTGTGTAGGCGGTGCTGCCGATCTGCAGCGTCACATCCACTGTGCCGTCGGCGCTGGTGATCTGGATGCTGCCGTCTGGCTGCCAGTTTGTCTCATAATCCAGCGTTTCACTCACCAGGCGCAATGGGATCATGGTGCGACCTGCGTCGTTGATGTAAACCTGACCTTCTGCTTCACTGCTGCCAACGTGGGCATCGTTGACAATGAGCTGCACATCTGTGCTTTCTGCCATGGCTGCGCCTGGCGCTGCGAGCAATGCTGCACAGGTGAGTCCTGCAAATAATTTTTTACCTTTCATGGTTGTCACGCCTTTCTTTTTATTTTTTCTACCTTTAATATAGCCGATTTCGGAGTGACATTTATTAATTTTTTATGAATGAATTCTTAATTATTTCTAAATTTCTTATTTCATCCTCCTTTGATTCATCATTTGATTTTTTCGTATGATCCATCTTCTTGACTAAATGATACCATTTTTCGCATCACTGTGCCGAAAGTTGTCGTAATTGACGCTTTCACGTCGTAATTGGTACATAAAAACCGCTGGCTGCCAAAATCTGACAGTCAGCGGCGAATATTGGTATCAAATTTTAATAAAACACAGAAAACGTAAATTCAAACTGATTTTCTTGTTGTTTGAAATTGTAAAGTGACGGATATTTTTCCAATGCTTCCTTTATATTTTTCATGCCAAAGCCATGGTTGACCTTATCGGTTTTGCTGGTGAGAAAAGTTTTCTCGGTGTTTGGCGAAGCAGTATTAGTAATCTTACAAAGGATAGATGTGGCGTCCTGCTGCAAAAAAAGATTAATGGATTTTTCTGCATCAGCTGGCAGACGCTCGCAAGCCTCGATGGCATTACCAAAGATAACAGAGCAATCCTCCGGCGCAATGGGCAGATCTTTCTGAATGGTGATGCTGGTGTGAAAAGCAATGCCTTTGCTCTCAGCCAACGAATGCTTGGCACTGAGGATGGCATCGAGGGCATTGTTGCCGGTATTGATGGATGGGGCGGTCTGCTGAAACTGCTCACCAAGAGTTTCAATATAATGGCTGCCATTTTCATAATCTCTGGTGTCAAAATATCGTTTTAACACGATGAGGTGACCATTCATATCATGACGCAAGGCACGTAGCTCATTCTGTTTGAGAACAAGCTCATCCATATGCTTGATCTGGGAGCGCATCTGCTGCTCAGCCTGCTCTTGATAACGAATGATCTGATTTTGGCGTTGAGAACGCGCATACAGATAAAATGCTAAAAAGGTGCTGATATAAAGACCCAATGTGCAAAACATGGCTATCAAATTATAATTTGGATCATTAATCTGATCCAGTGTCCAAAAAATCAAATAGGATACACAAGTTGCAATAAAAAATAAAATTAAAAATACGATCCAATACACTTTCCCCAATTCAATATTCCGAAATATTTTTTTCACATATACAACATACGAAACAATAAACTGTATTGATTTTGAAATAATAATACCCAATACTAAATAACCAGGTATATTCATTGCTTCACTTGCTGTAATATTGAACAGCAACGTTATTGAGTTGAACGTGATGGTTTCTATTGCACTCCATAATGCCCCAAAAAAAACTGGAAGAAAGATTCTCTTTTTGATAGAAGTTTGATAATAATAGAATGAAACAAAAATCGCAACCAAAATCATCCCAATGACATTTCCAGCTTTGAACAATAAATAGGTGTTACTTAATTTAATCAATGTTGTCATCACAACAACACCTACCACATATTGCCAAACTGAAAATTTTCTGCGCCGTTCAAAGAAGGTATCAAAAAGCATGAAAAACATCACAGCTTCAACAGGCGCTGTTAAGGCATAGGCGATGTCTATGATATTCATCCTCTAAGCTCCCTCTCTTTAAAATACAAAAAGGCTTCGTTCAGATGTGGTTTATATCTGCGACTGACTGGAATCGGCTGGCTGCTGTATTCGAGGGTGACAACTTCCTGGCGGCTGTCCTCACTTTCGCGCGCGATTCTGGTCACATATTGCATATTGACGATGTAGGATGCGTGGATACGGCAGAAATTTTCGCTGAGTTGTTCTTCAAGCTCTTTCATGGTGAGGCGGAAAGACTGGGTAGTACCATCTTTTTTGTGAATGATGATGTCGTGATCCTGGGCTTCAAAATAGAGGATCTCGTCACAGCGCAGGCGCACATTTTGGTGGCTGTCTGTGAAGGAAAAGGTTTGTCTATGCTGGCTGAGGAGAAATTTTATGTGATGATAGGCTTTTTCGAGGTCATCTTTTTCAACGGGCTTACACAAAAACCAAACTGGGATGCATTTGAAGCTTTCATACACATACTGACGATGACTGGTGACAAAAACGATGAGCACGGTGTCGTCAATGCTTTTCAGCGCATCGGCAATCTGAAAGCCTTCTTTTTCACTTTTCATTTCCAGGTCGAGAAAAACGGCATCGTAGCGCTGATGTTGTTTTTCGTAGGCTTCTATAAGCGCTTCACCGTTTTGAAAGTAATCGACATCTTCTTTGTTTGCAACGAGGTATTTTTCTATGTCCTCTATTTCGTGATAGACATCGTCACACAAAGCGATGCGCATAACAATTCCTCCCTGCTGTAGTGATTTCGTCACTAGTATTATACACAGCGGTGTAAATCTCTTCAAGTATGATTGTGCACAGTGAAACTGCAGTTTACCGAACGCGGCGCGCAGGGATCTGGCAGGCTGGCGCTGCTGTGTTTTACACATTTTTGCACGACTTATCGGTTATCTTTTACACAGTTTTTCAGGAATTATGGGTTATATTTTTCACATTTTCTGCAAGCTGGCACAAACGGGGATTAACTGGCTGCGAATGGGGCTTGACGGGGATGGTATAATAGCTTATATACTACAGGAAAAATCGAATAATAATACAAACTGAAAGGACAAATGGATATGGGAAAGACTTTCCGTGAAACGCTCAATGAATGTTTGAAAAACCCTGATTTTCGTGCTGAATGGGAAGCATTAGAACCAGAACGCCAAGCTGCTAAAGATTGGCTGGAAGAAACAAAAGAGCCGGAATCTGCCGCAAAATAACTGAAGAGCCCTCGCACAAAATGTTGTGCGAGGGCTTTTTGATGCAAAAAAGCGATACGAGTCTTTCTCTCGTATCGCTCTGTATTATGCGCTTAGTCTTCAACGATGACGACGCGGCGGTGTGGCTCGTTGCCTTCGCTGTAGGATGTGACGCCTTTGATCTTTTCAACGGTGATGTGGATGATGCGGCGTTCGGCGGCGTTCATTGGGCTCAATGTGACGCGGCGATGGGTGCGGCGGCATTTTTCGGCCATGCGCTGGGCGAGGTTTTCGAGCTTGTCGGCCTGGCGTTCGCGATAGTTTTCGACGTCGAAGATGACGCCGCGATGGTTTTCGACTTTGCCGTTGATGACGAGGCTCATGAGGAACTGGATGGCGTTGAGGGTTTCGCCGTGGCGGCCGATGAGGATGCCGACGTGTTCGCCGGTGACGTCGAAACGGATGGTGCCGGCGTCTTCGGAGACGTTGACGATGGCGTCTTCTACCTGAAGGGCTTTGAAGATCGGCCCGAGGAAGGCGAGGCCGACTTCTTCGGCGCTGGCGTCTTCTGGCAGGGTCTGGACTTCTGCGGCTGCCTGGGCGAGGGTGGTTTCCTGAACGCTGGCGGCGCTGAGGTCTTCAACGATGATCTGGGTCTCTTCTTCCTGTGGGGTTGGGGCACTTTCGGAAGGGGCCGGGGTGATCTTGGTTGGTTCTTCTTTTACTGCTTCTTTAACGGGCGCTGGCTGCTCTTCTTTTTTTGGTTCTTCGAAGAGGATGTCGGGCACGTTTTTGTTGACTTCGATGATGGCGTCTTTGCTGCCGATGCCGAAGATGCCGCGGCTTGGTTCCTGGATGACGGTGTAGCCGTTTTTGACGGCGTCGATCTTCCAGATATCGGCGGCCTTTTTGATGGCTTCCTCGACGGTTTTGGCGGTTATCTTCATTTTTTCAATCATGTTTATTTCCCCCTGCAAGCTGTTACGCGGTCACTTTTTCTTTGGCGCGTGGTAGGTGGCGGAGCTGCCTTCTTTGGCTGGTGCCTGATATTTTGCTTCGCGCTTTTTGGCTTTGTGCTCGTTTTTGAGCTGCTGTTTGGTTTTCTTTTTGGATTTGTTCTGGCCGCGTTTCTTTTCTTCTTCGAGCTCTTTCTGGCGTTCTGCTTCGCGAGCGGCGCGTTCTTCGGCGCGTTTTGCGAGTTCTTTTTTGCGGACGCGGTTCATGTAGAGCTGCTGGAAGACCATGAAGCCGGATGTGGTGAGCCAGTAGATGACGAGCCCGCTAGGCATCTGGGTGGCGGAGAAGGCCATGATGAGTGGCATGACGTAGAGCATCATCTTCATGGTCATGTTCATTGGGTTGGAAGGGTCCATGGCCTGTGGGTTGATGCTCATGGCGATCTTCTGCTGGATGAACATGATGATGCCGAGTACGATCGGCAGGATGTAGGTTGGGTCTGTGTTATTGAGGCTGGAGATCCAGAAGAAATTGGCGTGGGCGCTGTCGGCGAAGTTGTAGTCGCGGATGGCCCAGAAGAGGATGTAGAGGATTGGCAGCTGGATCAGGATTGGCAGGCAGCCGGCGGCTGGCTTGACGTTGTATTCCTGATAGAGCTTCATCATTTCTTCGGAGAGCTTTTCGCGGTTGTTGGCGTACTGCTTTTGCAGGCGCTGCAGCTCTGGCTGGATCTCTGTCATCCCGAGCATGGATTTCATCTGCATGATGGTCAGCGGCAGCAGGATGAGGCGCACGATGAGACCGAGGATGATGATGGCGAGGGCATAGCTCGGGAAGTTGATGGCGTTGGTCAGGCTGTATAAGGCATCGATGAACGATGTAAAAATACTAACTAATGTGCTCAAGTAGTGCCTCTCTCGCGCTGGGCGATGAGGCGTTCACCTCCTAGGGCTTGTGTGTTGTGTGGGTCAGGGTACTGGATCGTAGCCACCTTTGGAAAATGGGTTGCAGCGCAGGATGCGCCATAGTGCGAGGGCGCTGCCTTTGAGGGCGCCGTATTTTGTGATGGCTTCGATGGCGTAGGCGGAACAGGTGGGCACGAATCGGCAGGTGGGGCCGCCTTTGAGGGCGGAGAGGTACTGCTGATAAAAACGGATGATGGTGATGAGGCCGTTTTTAATGATTGGTTTCATAGATACCGCTTCTTTCCGCTAGTTGTAAAAATGCTTTTTCTAAAGCAGGATAATCGAGGGTGGTGATGTCCTTGCGGGCGACCACCACGATGTCGTAGGCACGGAAGCCTTCCCAGTTGAGTCGGACGATCTCGGAAAGGCGCCGTTTGTAGCGATTTCTGACATGGGCTTTGCCGATCTTTTTGGAGAGGGAAAAGCCAAAGCGGGCATGGCCGCAATCGTTTTCCTTCATATATATGACCATGTATTGGTTGGCCTTGGAATGCTTGTGATGATATATATGAGAAAAGCTTTCTCTCTTTTTGATCCTTCGTGGCGAAGCCAGCATGTTTTCACACCCTTTTTTGACAATAAAGATAAAAAAGGCCTGATCGAACGATGAAGGCCTTCTTATCTCTATCTCAAGTGTCTTTCACAATTACGCGCTGAGCACTTTTCTTCCTTTTGCTCTTCTTCTCTTCAAGACATTGCGACCGGTTTTGGAAAGCATTCTTCTGCGGAAGCCATGAACGCGTTTGTGTTTCTTATTCTTTGGCTGATATGTGCGTTTCATATTCACACCTCCTGTGACCTAGTTTACATGCATCTATCAATTTACTATAGAGGTGAGCGTTTGTCAATGGTTTTTGCGTATTTCGTGGGGATTTTTCGCTGGTTTTTGACGAAAGTATGGGCGTATTTTTATTGAAGGGTTTTCGGCAGAAATGCGCGCATGGATTTTTCGCTGATGGTAAAAAACGCGGGCTGATCGTTCTGGAAATTTGCTGGCGGCGACGAAGAAAAAATGCGCGGCAAAAAATGATCGCGCGCTGAACGCGGGACGCGGAAATTTCTGTGGCTGTGGAGCGTGGGGCTTGGGAAAACTTGTCGAAAGCTGGGTGAATTTACTGTCATTTTTCCACACGTTTCGACACTTTTCCACACAATTTCTGTGGAAAAGTGCATATCTGGCCCTTTGGCGTTGTGTGGCCTACTAGCGGGTGTGGGCTGTTTATTTTTTGTGGAAATCGCTGATCTTGCCAAAAAAGCTGTGCGGAAAAAAATTTTTGGCTGTGGAAAAGTTTTTTTTCGATCCTTGGGATATGTGGAAAACTCTTGGCATCTGCTGGAAAAGCGCGCATGATACGCCCTCATGATAAAATAGAACGCGCGATCTGTGTTGAAAAGGCTGTGGAAAAGTCCATTTTTTATGCACAGGGCGGCCTCTGGAGAGGGTGCGAAAATAAAAATTGTATGCTATGATTAGGGAAGCACAAAAATCAGACGCTGCTTTTCCACACGCGAACGATCCACAAGTTGTGGAAAACGCGCCTCATCATAAAGTATTTTGGAGGAACATTATGGAACAATTTTACATGCAGGCCTGGCAGACGGCCATCATGAAAATGCAGGATGAGGTGAGTCCTTTTGTTTTCGATGCATGGTACAGGGATCTTCTGCCGATCGATTTTGTTGACCACCGCTATGTGGTGGAGGTGAACAACGACACGATGCTTCTTGGCCTGACGAAGCAGGGCTTTGGCGAATCGCTCTTGCATTGGGTGAAGATCGCGCTGGGCGACGATCAGGCGGACATCCAGTATCTGAACAGCGAGGATGCGGCGCTTTTCCGCACGCGCATGGCGTCGATCAAGGAAAACACGACGAATTTTGCGGAGCCGTCGAGCGAGGTGCTCTTTGACAACATGGCGTGCTCGCCGAAGGTGGCGCCGCGGCTGGAGGTTTTGGACGGGCACCGTCTGCAGCCGAACTACACGTTCGACACGTTTGTCATTGGTAAGAACAACGAGCAGTGCCGGGCGCTGTGCAAGGCGATCGCGGACGATATGAGCCGGGATCTCTACTGCACGAAGAGCATCAACCCGCTGTTTATCTACGGCAATTCGGGGCTGGGCAAGACGCACCTGTTGAATGCGATCGCTTTTCAGATCCTGCAGGCGCAGCCGGAGGCGAAGATCAAGTTCACGACGTGCGAGAACTTTGTCAACGAATACATTGCGTCGATCAATCCGAACCAGAATTCGGCACCGGCTTTTCGCAGCAAGTACCGCAGTGTGGATATTCTCCTGATCGACGATATCCAGTTCCTGACTGGGAAGGAAGGGACGCAGGAAGAATTCTTCCATACGTTCGAGGAGCTGCGCAACAACAACCGCCAGATCATCATCACATCGGATAAGCTGCCGCGCGAGATCCCGGACCTGGAGGAGCGTTTGGTGACGCGTTTTGAGGGCGGGGTGCTCAGTAACATCCAGGTGCCAAATGTGGAGACGCGTATTGCGATCCTGCAGAAGAAGGCGGAAATGGAAAACGCTGTGGTGGACAATCGCATCATTGAATACATTGTCGACAATGTGGCGGTGAACATCCGCACGCTGGAGGGTGCGCTGCAGACGGTGATCAGCACGGCGCGCATTTCGAACCAGCCGATCACGCTGGAGCTTGCGGAGCGCACGATCAAAAACAAGGTGGCGCACGAAAAGCATCTGACGCAGGATATTGTGATCACGAAGGTGTGCGAGTACTATGGCCTTTCGCGAGACAAGATGATGGGCACGAGCCGCAAGAAGGATGTGCTCTTGCCGCGTCAGGTGTCGATGTATTTCTGCCGCAATCTGCTGTCAATGAGTCTGCCGGCGATCGGCAAGCTGTTTAAGAAGGACCACAGCACGGTCTCGAACGCGATCGACAAGATCGAGGAAGGGATGCGCCAGGATCCGCTGTTACAGAGCGATATTGCAAACATCCGCCGCGCGATCGAGGCCTGAGGCGCTTCATGCACGGAGGCTTTGATAATATGCAGCGACTGGGGCTTTGGAAAACTTTTTGGCGATTTTGACGCGGCTTGGGCGTTTTCCACAGGTTTCCCGGGACGGTTAGAAATTTTCCTGAGATTTCTGTGGAAAACCCGCAAAAATCCGTTAAAATCGCTGCATTTATCCACAATGTTATCCACAATCGGCGTTTTATTGTGGATAAATCCACAGTTTTTCTAAGGATTAGGGCGCTGGTCCGACGCTTTTCGCGGCTAAAAAGTCGGCGGAATGGTGGGATTTGCAAATGGCCTGCTGACGCTGGATATCCACATCCATGAATTTTTATGCACGCATCCTGCACAGGTTTTTCCACGAAATGGTTTTCCACATGTGGGTTTGCGTGGAAAACGAAAAACGCTGTGGAAGCTGTTGAAAACTGGCCTCTGCTCTCCACATGGTTTTAGACAGGGGCGAAGCCGCGCTGGCGCTGGTGCGGGAGGCGTTTTCAACGAATCCACAGGCACTACTAATACTACTACTAACTTACTTATTAAAGAAGGAGAAGAAGACGACCATGAAATTTACGGCTATCAAAGACAATCTCACGAGCGGCCTGAGCATTGTGCAGCGTGCGCTGTCGACGAAGAGTGTGCAGCCTATCCTGAGCGGTATCTACCTTTCGGCGAAAAACGGCCACCTGACGATGGTCGCGACGGACACGATCGAAAACGCGGGGCTGCGCATTCAGTGCACGGTGCCGGTGGAGGTGCTCGAGGAAGGGGAAACGGTGGTCAGCGGCAAGAGCTTCCGCGAATTTGTTTCCCGCCTGCCGGATACGAACCTGCTTTTTGAAAATACTTCCTATAATGGTCAGGACAAAATGACGATCCACTACGACGGCAATGCGACGGAGATGATCGGTTGGCCGGGCTATGATTTTCCAAAGCCTCCGCAGATGGAGATTTTGCACTGCATGAGCATTTCTCAGCAGACGCTGTCGGATCTGGTGCGTCAGACGTCGTTTGCGGCGCGCAAGGAAGATCTGCGCCCGATCTTTACGGGGCTGCTCTTTGAGGTGAGCGGCAACGATGTGACGGTTGTGGGCACGGACTCGTTCCGTCTGGCGATGATGGAAGAAAAGGTGAACAACGAAACGGGCGATGATTTCCACGTTGTGATCCCTGTGCGCGCGCTGCAGGAGCTGATCGGGATTGTGGATGAGGATGCGATCATCCATATTTCTGTGACGAAGAACCAGATCCTTTTTGAAAGCGGCGATGTGCAGATGACGAGCCAGCTGATCAAGGGGGAATTCCCTCCTTATCGCGCGGCGCTGCCAAAAGCGCACACGACGCATTTTGACATTGACCGCACGGCGCTCAAGAGCTCGATCGAGCGCGCGACGCTTTTTGGCCGCGACAACAGCGGCACGACGGTGATCCGGTTGAATGTGGAAGGCGGCAAGCTGACGATCAAAACGGCGAGCGAACGCGGCCAGGTCAACGAGGCGCTGGATATTTATATGGAAGGCGACGAGGTGAACATTCTCTTCAATGCGAACTTCCTGACGGATGCGCTGTCGAAGATGCATTACGATGCGCTGGATGTGGAGATGAGCGGCGATCTTGGGCCATGTGTGTTCAAGCCAAAGAACGACGAGCGCTATCTCTATCTCTTGCTGCCACTGAGACAGTAAGATGATCCTCAAGGAACTTACGCTCAGGGACTGGCGCAATTACGACAGCACGACGATCACGCTGCACCCGACGCTGAATGTTTTTCTGGGGCCAAACGGCCAGGGCAAGACGAATCTTCTGGAGAGCATTTTTTATCTCTGCTACGGCAAAAATTTTCGCGGCAACAAGGACCGCGAGCTGGTGCATTGGAACCGTCAGTTTTTCCGGCTGGAGGCGCTGTTTGCGCTGGATGAAACGAGCCGCACGCACCATCTGGAGATCTACTACGACGCTGTGCGCCGCAAGGCTGTGAAGCTCAACGGTGTGCGCTACGGCCGCCTGCGCGCTTTGCCGGTGCGTTTGGCGGCTGTGCTCTTCACGCCGGATGATCTGGGGATCATCAAGGGTGGTCCGGCGGAGCGCAGGCGTTTTATCGACCGCGAGCTGGAGGCGCTGTTTGCGGATTACGAGCAGACGCGCCACAGCTAC
>OGWU01000903.1_pt1 | contig 18405 bp, 20 predicted proteins | sample 1576071 | NCBI WGS metagenome assembly OGWU01 (sample SAMEA3541582, study PRJEB24748) | human gut metagenome | biome: human gut; feature: human-associated habitat; material: faeces | place: China | collected 2012
ATCCTTACAAGCAACGCAAAGAAGAAGAAACGTGCAAAAGCAAGAGCCAAGGCGGCGGCCGCACAGGCAGCGGCGGCACAGGCGGCGCAGGAATCAGCCGCTCTCAGCTTTGAGCCTCAGCCTCAGCCGGACGAAGAATTCAACATACAGCACCTTGACGACTATGACGACGAGTCAAAGAGTGCGGTTCTCAAGAAGGAAATCAAGGATTTCTCACGCACAAATCCCGATGTCGTTGCCCAGCTCATACGTTCTATGATGAAAAACGGCGAATGATATTGACAGCATAAAGGAAGGATATATATGGAGGCACTCACCAGCGCACAAAAGGCGGCGATAATCATAAGCTCTATCGGTACGGAAAATGCGTCCGAGGTATTCAAGCACTTCTCCGACGAGGAGGTAGAGCAGATCACGCTTGAAATAGCAAGAATGAACTACTACCCTATGGAAGTGGTGGACAGCGTTCTTAACGAGTTCTATGAGCTTTGCCTTACCCAGAAGGTAATATCCGAGGGTGGTGTGGAGTATGCCCGTGACATACTTGAAAAGGCATTCGGTCCGCAGACGGCACAGGCGCTGTTTGAAAAGATAACGAAGCAGTTCCAGACAAAAGCGTTTGCATTTGTCCGCAAGGCAGACTATAAGAACCTGCTTGCAATGGTACAAAACGAGCATCCGCAGACAATTGCGCTGATACTTTCTTACGCAAGGAGCGATCAGGCATCGGCTATTTTAAGCGAACTGCCCAAGAAAACAAGGATAGATGTAGTCGAGCGTATGGCTAAGATGGACAGGGCATCGCCCGATGTCGTAAAGTCTATAGAGCGCACGCTTGAAAAGAAGTTTGACAATCTTGTTACCGCCGACACCACAGAGGTCGGAGGTATAGACTATGTTGCGGAGGTCATGAACAATGTAGACCGTGCAACAGAAAAATACATATTCGACGAGCTGACGCTGAGAGATCCGAAGTTAGCGGACGATATACGCTCAAAGATGTTCGTATTCGAGGATATAGTAACTCTCGACAATATGGCTATACAGGCGTTTATACCCGAGGTCGATTCAAAGGATCTTGCGGTTGCTATCAAGGGCTCTACTCCCGAAGTCGCAGAGTGCATCTATGCAAATATGTCTACCCGTATGCGTGAAAGTGTACAGACAGACGTTGAGTATCTTCACAATGTCCGAATGCGTGATGTTGAGGAGGCTCAGCAGAGGATCGTATCCATCATACGCAGACTTGAGGACGAGGGTACTCTCGTTATCTCAAAGGGCAACAAGGAAGACGAAATCATCGCATAATACGAAAGCGAGGAATATATTTTGGCAGGCGTATTCAAGGCGGGTCGGGGCGGTTATTATCCCGTACAGCCTACAACAGATACAGTTGTTATCGACAACTCAATAAAGGTAAAGCCTGTCGCACCGCAAGCTCCCTTGCAGGAAACAGTGACAGCCGACACCGCAGAAAATACGGCGGTCACCGACGAAGCATCGGCAAAGCACAGGCAGGAGCTTGAGCAGGAAAAAGAGAAGATAACAAGCTATTATCGTGAGCAGGGTGAAAAGGCACTTGCCGACGCCCGTGAAAAAGCACAGAAAATACTCAGCGAAACCGAACAGCAGGCGCAGGATTATGCCGCACAAGCAAAGGCACAGGCTGAGGCAATCTTTGAAAAAAGCAGGTCGGACGGCTTTGCGAAGGGTCACGAGGACGGTTATGCCGCAGGGCTTGACAAATGCCGTGATATGCTCTCGGAGATCAAAAGGCTCAGCGAGCAGATGGTAAGCGACAGGGCGGAGCTTTTTGACAGCTACGAGGTCGAGATATTCGACACGGTAATGGAGATAGTAAACCGCATAACGCTGAACTCTCTCGGTCAGAAGGACAAGGCGGTCGTCAAGAAAACGATAAAGGAAGCGGGAAAAAGCTTCCGTGGCAGTGAATATGTAAAACTGACCTTATCAAAGACCGATGTCAGCGAAGAAATGGCGGCGGATACCGACTATTTCAAAAAGCTGTTCACGAATGTAAAAAACGTGGAGGTCGAGGTGCTTAAGGACGCACCGAGCGGTACTGTCATAATTGACAACGGCAGTGAAATTACCGATGCCGGAATACAGACACAGCTCAAGATGATAGAGGAGCTGGGCAGAGGAAAGTACCGCAGAGCGCCGTCAAGAAAAAAGGCCGATAAGCAAGAGGAACCTGCGGCACAGGCAGAAACCGACAATGACGGCGGCGAAGAACAAAGCGAATAACTCCCTTATTTGAAAGGACTTTAACATGGATCTCGGCGGATTTCTGACAGAACTCAGAACTACCGATACATATAAGTATCTGGGTAAAATTGAAAAGATAGTCGGAATGACGATCGAGGCGAGCGGACCGCTGTGCAGTATAGGCGATGTGTGCCGTATCTACACAAAGGATATGAAGTCGCATATCCCTGCCGAAGTGGTGGGATTCAACGAGCATAAGGTACTGCTTATGCCGTATACCGACCTTGAGGGCATAGGTCCCGGCAGTATAGTTGACAACACAGGCGACAAGCTGAATGTAAGAGTCGGCGACAAGCTGATAGGAAGAATAATCGACGCACTGGGAAATCCGCTTGACGACGGAGAGCCGATTGAATATACAGACACAGTGCCTATAGCGGGCATTCCTGTAAATCCGCTCACCAGACCGAAAATACACGAGCCTATTGAGCTTGGCGTAAAGGCGATCGACGGACTTCTCACAATGGGCAAGGGGCAGAGAATGGGTATCTTTGCAGGCTCAGGCGTAGGCAAGTCAACGCTTATGGGTATGATCGCACGAAAGGTAAAGGCCGATCTCAACGTTATAGCGCTTGTAGGCGAGCGTGGCAGAGAGGTAAGAGAATTTATAGAAAACGACCTCGGAGAAGAAGGTATGGCAAGGTCGGTCGTTGTTGTCGCAACATCGGATCAGCCTGCGATGATGAGAAATAAATGTCCTATGACGGCTACGGCTATAGCGGAATATTTCTGCTCTCAGGGCAAGGACGTTCTGCTGATGATGGATAATCTTACACGTTTTGCTATGGCACAGCGTGAGATAGGTCTTTCGACAGGCGAACCTCCCGTTGCAAGAGGCTATACCCCGTCAATATACGCCGCAATGCCGAAGTTGCTCGAAAGGGCGGGAAACTTCGAAAAGGGCAGTATAACGGGAATTTATGCTGTGCTTGTTGAGGGTGACGATACAAACGAGCCTATATCGGATACCGTAAGAGGTATAATTGACGGACATATAGTTCTGAGCCGTAAGATAGCGGCGCAGAACCATTATCCTGCCATTGACATACTGCCGAGCATCTCACGTCTTATGTCGGCAATTGCAGACCCGGAGCATAATAAAGCGGCAGGAAAGCTGAGAAATCTGCTTGCGCTTTACAACAACAACGCAGACCTTATCTCGATAGGAGCGTACAAGAAGGGTACAAACCCGGCTCTTGACGAGGCGATAAAGAAGATAGACAAGATAAACGATTTTCTGATGCAGGGAATGTATGAATCGTTCTCGATGGAGGATACCATAAAGCTGTTAAAGGCGGCGGTTTCCTGATATTAATGCGATATGAAGAAGTTTAATTTTACATTGCAATCGCTGAAAAAGTACAACGATCAGGTGCTTGACAGCGAGAAATCAATACTCGGCAGACTAAGGGCGGAGCTTGCGGAAATGCAAAGCGAGCTTGACGCAAAGGTGGCTGAGTACGAACAGAGCATAGACAAGCTGAACGAGCTTGTGCGGGGCGGCACTACCGCTATGAGATTGTCGCTGCACAAGAAATATGTTTCCTCTTTGCAACAGGACATATATCGCATAAAGGGGCTTATGGCGCATAAGCGTGAGGAAATTGAAACTCAGCTTCAGAAGGTCATAGACGCTACAAAAGAGGTTTCTAAGCTTGAAAAGCTGGAGGAAAAACAGCTTGAAGAGTACAGATACGCCTCTCAGAAGGAGCAGGAGCAGATCATAGAGGAATTTGTGACAAACGGCTCTTCAAACGGAGGTAATACACCGTAAATTGTTGACATATAGTTCGAAATGTGTTACAATACAAGGTGGAAAGCTGTGCAATTTTCATAAATTTTAACGGCTTAAACCCGTTAAATATATAAAAGTTGTTAAAAAGCATATATTGTTTTTGACAATGAATAGCGCTGAAAGGGGGTGAGATATGATGAATGGGACAGCAGTATTGCCTGCCGTTGTTACAACGTTTGCAGGCAATGCCGCCACAATCTCGGCAGGTAGCGTACAAAACGGCTCAGCAAACGGTACTGCCGGAGGTTTCTCCGATACGCTCGGTGCTATGGTAACAAGCGGTCAGCAGTGCAATATGAACTCGGCTGTGCGAATGAATGCCGATAATAAGGCTGTTATGAACGGCGAGATATTAAGCGGGCTGAACGAGCTTGAGCAGAATGCAAAAGAACTGAAGGAACTGCTTAAAACAGCCGAGCTTGCAGGATATTTGCAAGGCGGTACGATGCAGTTTTACGCCGATGTAATGCAGACGGACAACAGCGAGCTTATGCAGATCATGAACGGTCTTGAGGTCAGCAGTCCGATAGGCGATGTGTTATCAGAAGAAGGTGCTTTCAGCGGAATTTCAGACGAGAATGACGTTAATACGGCTCTCGGTTTACAAAACGGAGAGATTTCCGCCGCAAATGATTTTGCGAGTGAAATTCAGATGAATAACAGTGACTCTGCGGATACTGTAAACCAAACGAACGTCAAAGCGGAAATCGCTTCAGACAGCATTGCCGGCGAAAATGCTGTGGCTGCAACGGCTGACAAGTCAGACGCTTTTGCAAGCGTGGCTGTCGGAAATGCCGAAAAGTCTTCAGATGCGGATAATATACGTTCAAAGGCAGATACGACTTTTACCGAAAAGACTGATTTTGTCGATAAGATGGGCTTTATCGGAAAAACAGGCAGGCAGGAAACATCCGGTGTAAAAGCAGATAGTCCTGAGGTTGTTAAGGCTGAATTTAAGGTAACGTCATACGAAAAATACGGTGACAACAGCGTAAAGCAGGATATACAGACGCAGGAGGACAATGCTCCGAGAATGGCATTTGCCAAGAGGAACGTCGAAAGCAAGAGCGATGAACTGAGGGCGATAGTTAAAGGAAACGAGGTCACAAGATCTGACAGCGACCTTGAAACCGAGCAGAAGGTTACCGACAAGAATGCGGTAAGCGATATGCTTGCAAAGGGCAGCGATGTATTTGCAAGAACAGAAAGCCGTTATGACGAAAACGGGCAGGAACTCCGCACTCTCAGAGTACCGAAAAGCGATATGGCTGAGTTTGTGAGCGAACACACACCTAAGGCAAACGGCAAAAGCACGCTTACAGTTGTGCTTACACCCGAAACACTGGGCAAAATCACAGTTCGTATGGCAAATGAGGGCGGAAAGCTCACAGTCGAGATACTGACGGAAACTCAGGCGGCGAAGGAACTTTTACAGGCAAAGTCACAGCAGCTTGCGTATGCACTGAAGAATGACGATGTGGAGCTTACCTCGTACAAGGTGGAAACCTCGCAGGCGGAACTTTTCCAGAGAGATTTTGACGGCAGCAGTAAGAACCCTTACAGACAGCAGTCGCACAGTCAGCAGAAGAATGACACGGATGACTTTGAGGAGCTGTTGGGGGAGATTCAGACGATGGACTGATTTTTTATCGGTCGGACTGACATGAAAGGATAACAGATGGCAGACATTTCAAGTCTTCAGAGTGTACAGTCAAATCACGAAAAGTATAAGGACCTTTTCAAGAATTCGGGCAAGAACGATACGATAAGCACAGATACGTTCTTCAGTCTGCTTATGGCGGAAATGAGCAATCAGGATCCGCTTGAGCCTACGTCCAATACCGAGTTCGTGTCGCAGATGGCACAGTTCACGGCATTACAGGCACAGCAGGACAATCTGAAGTACAGTATGTCAAACTATGCGGCAGGTCTTGTAGGAAAGACGCTTACAATGAATGCGCAGAGCGACGACGGAACGCTTTTATCGGGCGTATGCACCGGAGTGAACATCAGCGGAAGCGATGTTAAGGTAGTAGTTGACGGCAAGCAGTATGATTTATCGGCGGTAAAGGCGATAAGCGATACGGTAAGCAAGGGTACGTTACATACGATGACCGAGGCACTGGGATATGTGGGCAAGGAAGTAACGGTAAAGGTACTCGGCGACGACGGCAAATTCTACTATGCAAAGGGCAAGGTCGAGTCGGCAGAAATGCAGGACGGCGACGCAAAGATAGTGATAGACAATTATCTCTACTCTATTGACGAGATAGTACACGTCAGCGAGGGTACGGGAAGTACGGCTGACAAGAACACGGAAGCTCCGGCAGGAAGCGCCGGGGGCAACAAGTAAATAAAAAGGCGGCAGTGTTATGTTGATAAATGAACTCAAGCTGCGGAATCTGCAGATTTCGACAGGCAACGTTAACACCGCAAAAGCAGGGAATGCTGAAAAGGCCGCACAACAGTCGGGAGGAACATTTGCAGAAGCTCTGCAAAGCGAGCTTGATGCGAGAAACTCGGCGGTAGGCTTTTCAAAACACGCAATGAAGCGTATAGAAAGCAGAAATATCGAGATACTTGACTCGGATATGCTGCAAAGACTTAATGACGGCATTGAGATAGCCGCAGAAAAGGGCAGTAACGAAACACTGGTACTCGTAGACAGGACTGCTTTTGTGGTGAGTGTGAAAAACCGCACGGTAATCACAACTATGTCACAGGAAGATTTAAAAGGAAATATTTTTACGAACATCGACTCGACCGTAATTATGTAATACCGGACCGAAAGGAAGTATTCCTTACCCCGAATGACAGACGGGTAAGAACGGTCGGCACGATGGAGAAAGGAACAGATCATGGTTAGATCTTTATTCTCGGGCGTGTCAGGATTAAAGACACATCAGCAGAAGATGGACGTTATAGGTAACAACATCGCAAACGTAAACACTACAGGCTTCAAGACAAGCGTAACTACCTTCCAGGAGGTATATTACCAGACTAAGAAGAACGGCTCGGCAGGCTCTAACCTCCAGGGTGGTGTAAATCCCTCTCAGGTAGGTTACGGTACTAAGCTGGGCGCTATCGGACAGGTAATGGGACAGTCGGGCTTCACATATTCTGACAGCGTTTATGACTGTGCTTTATCGGGCGACGGATTTTTTCAGGTAATGGACGAAGCCGGCAACATCTTCTATTCAAGAGCAGGCGTTTTCAACGTTGATAACGCAGGAAACCTTGTTGACTCAAACGGTAATATGGTACTCGGTGTAAGCGGTGACGCAACAGGCGTTGACGCATCTTCAAACAGAATTACATTCGTAGTTCCCGAAGTTCTCGACAACGAAGCCAGCTACTCAAAGACAATTACATACAAGGGCGGTACATATCCGCTTACAGTATCGGCAGATACAGCGACACCTGACGGCAACATATCGGTAGGATTTACCGTAGGTGAGAGCGATTACGCTTATATGAGCGGAAACAAGCTCGTTGTACAGCTTAACGAAAAGAATGATTATACAAACCTCAACGATCTTGAGGATGCTGTTACCCGTGCGTGTGAAAACGGCGGTGTAAGCATTGAGGGCGTACTTCCGCTCCACTTTGAGCTTGATACGGTGCCTCCTGCGGCAGATATTCCTGCAACGACAGCTACAAACACAATGAAGCTGGACGACGGAACAACAAAGGCTTCTCTTACATTTACGACAGTAAACGCAGGAGAATACGCAAATAACTACACGATAAACTTAAGATATTCAAAGAATGCCGCAGACACAACGGCAAAGTGGTCAGACAACGGTCTTACGATAAGCGTTTGCCCCGGTGCTACGGTAGCCGACATACAGGCGGCCGTAGACAAGGCGGCAGGCAGTAACGAAAAGTATCAGCTTAAGGTTACAAGTACGGACTGGGACGCTGCAAACGGCGCACTTGAAACGCTTCTTGCCACAGACGGCAAGGTTGGTCTTGCAGGCGGCTCGAACAACTTCTACTCTGATATGGTCCAGCTTCTGGGCAATATCAAGATGACAGACGGCCGTGTTGCGGCTACGCAGACGGTAAAGGATCTTGACAGCGTATATATCAACGAGGACGGCACTATATACGGCGTACACAGCGTACACGGCATCATAATGCTCGGCAGAATCGATATTGTTACATTTGATAACCCCAACGGTCTTGAGCAGGTGGGAAGCTCCTACTGGAGAGAAACTCTTTCATCGGGTCAGCCTCAGGTAAACATTGCAGGCGAGAACGGTTCTGCTTCTGTAGTATCGGGTGCGCTCGAAATGTCAAACGTTGACTTATCGCAGGAATTCTCCGATATGATCATCACACAGAGAGGCTTCCAGGCAAACTCAAGAATCATCACCACTTCGGACACGATGCTCGAAGAAATAGTAAACCTCAAGCGCTAACGGCGGCGTGCCGCCGCAGGCAATTCCGCCGTTCTAAAGGTTTGACAGCGGCGTAACTTTCGTTGTCGGCGGGGTGGCAATGTGACGTTGCGGCTATGAGCCGCAGCAAATTCCGCCTTTGCGGCTGTGAGCCACAGCAAATTCCGCCTTTGCGGCTGTGAGCCGCAGCAAATTCCGCCTTTGAAAATGTTGCGGTTTGGCGACGGATAGCGAAACGGCGGGATTCAGTTGCTGATGTAAATTATGACTTTGGTTTCATTGCAAAGCTAACAGAGCGTTCATCAAAAGCCAAGAGTTTGGCGGAAATTGCAGGTTTCTGCGATATAAATTCAAGTTTATAAGGGCAGGCGGAGCGTCAGCTCCGCCGGAATGCCCGTTATATTATGCCTGAACGGTTATGATAAACGGCTGTATCTGCATATTCATACAGACGGAATCAATTACAGTGCGGACAATACCGCAAAGGAAGGAAATATATGATAATACTTACAAAGCTCAACGGGGAAAAGTTTATGCTTAATCCCGATCTTATCGAAATAGTAACGGAAAATCCCGACACAGTAATTACCACGAGTACGGGACATTCATACATAGTTGAGCAGTCGATGAACGAGATACTTTCTCTCATCAAGGAATACAGGCTGTCTGTAAGACGTCAGCGTCTCGAGAGAAGCATATAAATTGTGAATATTACAGCCGTTGGCTGTGCTATATAAACCCTTACAGGAGGAAGTTATTTTGAATATTACGATCATCATAGGCTGGGTAGTATCATTCGGTCTGGTTACATTCGGTATATTTAACGGCGGTCAGCTTGACTGGTTCATAGATGTACCTTCGCTTGCTATCACCGTCGGAGGTACTATAGGCTGTCTTTTCGCCTCGTTCCCGCTCTCATACCTTAAAAATCTGCCGAAGTATCTGAAGCTGGCGTTGTTCCCTAAAAAATTCAATCCGCAAAGCTACATAGAACAGATAGTTGAATTTGCAAAGATCGCCAGAACAAAAGGTCTTATCTCGCTTGAAGACAGTGCGAACAAGTGTGAGGATCCGTTCCTCAAGGAAAGCCTTATGCTGATAGTAGACGCAAACGACCTTGATAAAGTAAAAAGTATGCTTGACGACGCAATAGACTTTATGTGTGAGCGTCACGAAAGAGGCAGACTTTTCTTTGAAAAAGGTATGTCTGTATTCCCCGCATTCGGAATGTTGGGTACTCTTGTCGGCCTTGTAAATATGCTTAAGGGTATGGGTGCCGACTCAAGCAACCTGTCAAGCGGTATGGCGGTTGCGCTTATCACGACCTTCTACGGCTCGCTGTTCTCAAACGTATTGTTTGCGCCGATCGCATCATCGCTGAAGAACAGTCACGAACAGGAGCTTCTTTGTATGCAGATAATAGAGGAAGGCGTGCTGTCGATTGCGGCAGGCTCAAACCCCAGACTTATTCAGGAAAAACTCGAATTTATGCTTGCACAGACTGATATAAAGAAGAAGGGCAGCAAGTAACAATATCCGCCTGTTTCCGACAGGACGGGAAATACGGCTGAAGCAAAAGGAATTTAGTATTGAAATAATCGCTGAAATGTGATACAATATATTGGTTAAGCGTCAGAAGAAAGGCGGTGGAGAAAAATGGCGAAAAGAAGAGCCGAAAGCGGCGAAGAAAAGGGTAACTGGCTTGATACCTATGCCGATATGGTTACGCTTCTGTTGTGCTTTTTCGTATTGCTGTACTCTGCATCATCGGTAGACGAAACGAAATGGCAGTACATATATCAATCCTTTACGTCAAGCGGAAGCTATATAAACCCATTCGTAATGGACGAACAGCCGAAGAATAACGCTGCCGATACAAACGGTAATGCCGAAGCTCCTCCGAACACTCAGAACGGCGGTACTACAAGCGAACAGACAGAGGGGCTTCCCTCCGACTTCAATCAGCTTTACAGCTTCTTAAAGACAACAACTGATAAAAACGATTTAGGTCGGTATGTGTATATTGAGCAGACCCCGACAAGAATATTTATCCGATTCAACAATACGATAATGTTTGACGGCAACAGTGCGGTGCTGAAGGAAGAAGGCAAGCAGGTACTCAACAAGTTCATGCCCGGTATAAAGGCGGTCAACAAGTATATAAAATCCTGCTCGGTTTCGGGTCATACCGCAAAGGCGGTATCGGATGTCAACGACTGGGATCTGTCGGCGGCAAGAGCGTCAAGCGTTGTAAAATATATGGACTACAACCGCTGTGTTGACAGCGAGAAGTTCACTGTAGAGGGAAAAGCGTGCTATACGCCTATTGCCGACAACTCAACGGCTGAAGGCAGAGCGGCGAACAGACGTGTAGAGATTATGATAGTGAGAGCGCAGCTTGACACTACCTCACAGGCTGTCATAGACGATATTCTGAAATACGAATACAGGCTGAACGGTGCGAACACAGATCCTTATGAACGCAACAACAGCAACAGCTCGGACGTCAACAGTGACGTTGTAAACGAAATAATCGACAATATGGAAAGCAAGTATGACAGCAACCCGGGCGACGGCAACAACAGCACAAACGCCGCAGGACCGAAATATGAGCCGTCATATACGGGCATTCCTACAGATATACTGACATCGGCACCGACCGAAACGTCAAAATAAGAGAAAACAGAAAGGGGGGCGAATTTTTGGCTGATACCCTTACGCAAGAACAAATAGACGCAATGCTGTCAAGCGTACTTTCGGGCGGAGATACCGCATCGCTTGACACGCATGAAGAAAAGGAAGAAATCAAGGAGTATGACTTCCGTACTCCGAAGAAGTTCACTAAGGAACAGATAAAGATACTTGAGAGGATATTCGAGAATTATTCAAGGCATCTTTCATCTTACATAACGGGTCTGTTAAGGCTGTACTGCAAGGTTTCGCTTGCAAGCATAGAGGAACAGAAGTATTTTGAGTTCAGCAATGCTCTTCCGGATTATACGATAATGGGTATTGTCGATCTCGGCATAGAGGACGATGATATTGAGGAAAGCAATGCGGTTTTACAGCTGTCAAACTCGCTCACCTTTACAATGATCGACCGTATGCTCGGCGGCAGAGGCACATATCAGGATACCGACAGAGATTTTACGGAAATAGAGATAAACGTAATGCGTGGCATTGTTGAACGCTTTACCTCGCTTATGTCGCAGGCGTGGGACGGATATGTTGATACCAATCCGAAGCTGGAATCAATAGAAACAAACTCAAGGGTAATATCCGCCGCAGACGCCGACGAAACAATGATTATCGTTGCGATGGAGGTAACGGTAAACGATTCAAAATCCATAGTGTCGTTCTGTATGTCGGCAATTACTATGGATCAGATAATGAAGAAATTCTCGGCTAAGTTCAGCTCGGGCAAAAGGGCAGGAAGTCCCACTAAGGAAACGGAGCGTAAGGAAAACCTTATGTCAACGCTTTCGCAGTCGGAGCTTACTGTTACGGCGGTGCTTGACGATACAATGCTCACGCTCCGTGACGTTCTGAATCTGCAGGTAAATGACATAATACCGCTGAACAAGCCGATTACCGACAACGTACAGCTTAAAGTGGGAAGCACCTGCTGGTTTGACGGAAAGCTCGGTACACTGAACGGAAAGAAAGCGTTCAGGATTGATAATATACTAAAGAATTGAGGTAAGGCAAATGGGAAAACTGACCACTCTGTCGGGGATGCAGCTTGACGCTATCGGCGAGATAATGAATATCAGTATGGGAAGTGCGGCTACCGCAGTTTCTGAGCTGCTCAACGCCAAAGTGTGGATCACTACGCCGAAGGTAACCGTAGTTCAGGCATCAGAGCTTAACTACGACAGACTTGAACCTGCGATATGCGTAAAGATCGAGTACATAAAAGGGCTTTCCGGCTCAAATCTGATGATCTTAAAGCAGGACGATGTACAGCTGATACTTAATCAGCTTATGGGCAAGCCGCCCGTTATATCTCCTGATTTTGAGTTTGATGAGCTGAATATCAGTGCGGTAAGCGAAGTAATGAATCAGATGATGGGAGCTTCTTCGACGGCTCTGTCGGAATTTCTGGGTATGGGTATTGATATATCGACACCTACTCCGTACATTCTCAGCGAGATAAATATTGCCGACCTGCAGAATTATGAGCAGACGGATATGGTTGCCGCTATCAATTTTGACCTTACCATTGACGGTGTTATAAAATCGGAATTTATATCGGTGCTTGATATAGATCTTGCGGCAACGCTTGCCGACAGAATGATCGGCGGTGCGACATCTCCCGAACCGATTGCGACAGAACCTGCACCTGCACCTGCTCCGGCACCTCAGCCTGTTCCGCTTGCAGAACCTGTTCCGCAGGCGGCACCCGTTCAGCAAGCGGCTCCTGTTCAGCAGGCAACACCCATGCCGCAGGTAGCACCCGTTCAGCAGGCGGCGGCGCCTGTACCTCAGGCGACACCCATGCCACAGGTAGCACCTGTGCCGCAGGTAGCACCTGTGCCACAGGCGGATATGTATGCACAGCAGGGATACTACGGATACCCGAATCCTGCTATGTACGGTCAGTCGGTACAGCCTGTTATGCAGCCTCAGCCGGCGGTAAACTACCGTAATGCCCAGCTTGCACAGTTTGAGAACTTTGAAGCTCCGCTCGGCTCGGAACAGAAAGAAAACTTACAGCTCCTTATGGACGTACCGCTTCAGATTTCTGTCGAGATAGGCTCGACTAAAAAGAAAATCAAGGATATACTTGAGTTCTCACAGGGTACTATCATAGAGCTTGAAAGACAGGCAGGCGCACCCGTTGACGTAATGGTAAACGGAAACCTCATCGCAAGGGGCGACGTTGTTGTTATAGACGATAACTTTGCGGTAAGAATAACGGAAATAGTAAAATCGAAATTTATGGACAGCCTCGGTAAAGGCGAATAACATATAATAAAACAGGGATACGAAAGGAAACCTTACACTTATGGATAAGAAGATATTACTTGTAGACGATGCGGCATTCATGCGTATGCTTATCCGCAACACACTTACGACAAACGGCTACACAAATATACTTGAGGCGGCTGACGGCGAAATAGCGGTTTCGACATATTCCGCAGAGAAGCCCGACCTTGTTATAATGGACATAACAATGCCCAACAAGACCGGTATCGAGGCACTCAAGGAAATCAAGGCTATGGATCCCGGCGCTAAGGTCGTAATGTGCAGTGCTATGGGTCAGGAAGCTATGGTTGTCGAGGCTATCAAGCTCGGCGCACTTGACTTCATCGTAAAGCCGTTCAAGGCTGAGAGAATACTTCAGACCGTTAAGAAAATACTTGACTGATGGAATACGTACAGCTTGTATGTGCGCTTATCGGCGTACTTGCACTGATTTTTCTGTTCTTCTGGGTACTGAGAAAGGTAAACAAGGGGATACTGAGCGTAAGCGGAAAACGGCTCAAGGTGCTTGACCGTGCCTCGCTCGGCGGTGAAAAATCGGTGGTTGTCGTGAGCGTTGCAGGAAAGTGTATGGTGCTTGGCGTGACTGCCGGCAGGATAGACAAGATCGAGGATCTGTCGATCACAGAAGAAGAATATATGTCTGAGCTTTATCCTGAGGGAAGCGGAAGGCAGGATAACTTCTTCGCCGCCTTCAGTGACGCAATGGCTAAAAACATAAAGAATATGAGAGGGAAGAAAGCCAGCCGTGACGAAGAACCGGATTGCGGCGATGAGCTTCCCGATGTTCGCAAAACCGATGACGGAACAAATTCCGACGACAAAAAATTCTGACGAGAGGAACACGGAGTCGAAATGACAAGAGCTTTTGGTCTTACGATTAGAAAAATGTTTATCGACAACAAGCGGATTTTTATCCGCTTTATCGTGTCTTTAACGGTATGTATCGCACTTATCGGTGTGCTGTGCAGTGTAACGGCATTTGCGGCGGATAACAATGCGTCAGGCAACGCAGGTACGACAACAAGTATCAGCGATACTGCTTCGGCAAACACCTCGGGCGGTACGCAGTCGGCGGATTCGTCGGTGATGAAGAATCTTATCGGGGTAGACGGCTCGCAGTCGCTTGAGGTAATACTGCTTGTGACTGTGCTTTCGCTTGCGCCGTCTCTGCTTGTGATGATGACCTCGTTTGCGAGAATCATTATCTGCTTCAGCTTTCTGAGAACGGCAATGCAGACGCAGTCCACGCCGCCTAATATGGTGCTTACGGGATTGTCGCTTTTCCTTACGATATTCATAATGTGGCCTGTTTTCTCGGAGATAAACGAAACGGCATATCAGCCGTATGCGGCAGGCGAGATGACAATGGAACAGGCTATTGACGCCGCAGGAAAGCCGCTCAAGACTTTTATGCTCAAGCAGACCACGAATGACGATATGAAGTTTTTCCTGGATTTAAAGGGTCAGAGCATGAGCGATGTCACAGGCGGTGCGACAGACAATATAACACTTGAAAACTACAGCGAGAAGCTGGGCTTTGAAACAGTAATTCCCGCTTTTATAGTAAGCGAGCTGAAACGTGCGTTCCAGATGGGCTTTCTGATATTCATACCGTTCCTTGTTATCGACCTTGTAGTATCGTCGACGCTTATGGCGATGGGTATGATGATGCTGCCGCCGGCGATGATTTCGCTGCCGTTCAAGATAATACTTTTCGTGCTTGTAGACGGCTGGCAACTGATGGTCGGAACGATCGTTAGCTCGTATAATTTGTAGCATAATATTCCTTGAAGGGAGGGCTTGATCTGACACAGGATATAGCAATGGAGGTCTTTACCGCCGCACTTGTTCTTGCGCTTAAATTAGGCCTCCCTGTTTTAATAGCCGCAGTTGTTATAGGTCTTATCATAGCGATATTACAGGCGGCAACGCAGGTACACGAGCAGACGCTCTCGTTTGCTCCCAAAGCCATAGTGGTGGCAATCGTACTGCTGTTGTTCGGTCCGTGGATGATGAACAGCTGTATAGAGTTCTTCAACTACGTATTCGGTCTTATGGCAACGGTTGGTGCAACATGACGCTAAGCGATGTGTGGGATATGATTCTGAATAATTTTCTCGGCTTTCTGCTGATAATGTGCAGGGTGTCGGGAATATTCAGCTTTAACCCTATATTCAGCCGTTCAAATTTTCCCGTAAGACTGAGAGCAGGCACAACGATAGCACTTGCTGTACTGTTTGCCTCGTCCATGGGGAATATAAAATATGAGCCGACCGGCATATTCATGATGCTGTTCGATATGATGAAGGAGCTGGGACTGGGGCTTATACTCGGCTTTATGGTGAATCTCATACTGGCGGTGACTATTTCCGCAGGTGAGCTTATCGACTATCAGACGGGTCTTTCCATGGCAAGAGCGATGGATCCTGCGACCGGTGTGTCGATGCCCCTTTTTGCAAACGTTTATTACTATATGTTCATTCTGTATTTCTTTCTGACGAATGGACACTTGTCATATATAAAGCTGTTTCATATATCGTATGAAACGCTTCCGATAGGATTTTCGGGGTTCACTGCGGACGTGCCGTGGGCATTGGTGACGTACTTTTCAACCGTGCTTACGCTGGCGGTAAAGCTCGCCGCACCGATTATCGCTATCGAGTTTATCACCGAAATATGTCTTGGCGTGCTGATGAAGGCTGTACCGTCAATTCATATCTTTGCGCTGAACATTCAGCTTAAGGTGCTTATCGGTCTTGCGGCGGTGCTGATAATGGCTCAGCCTATGTCGGACTTCATCGAAAAGCTGATGGGCATTATGTGGCAGAACCTTTACGGTCTGCTCGGCATGATGGGTTCTTAGGAGGGTAAATGGCAGGCGAAGAAAAAACCGAAAAAGCCACCCCGAAAAAGCGTAAGGATACCAGAAAAAAGGGCGAGGTACTGCAGAGCAAGGAAGTTGCGGTTGCGGTTTTCGTGGTGGGAATATTCGCATTTCTTGCGATATTCGGAAACTATATGTTCCAGATGCTTTTAAACTTTATGGAGCAGTCGATGTCATCTATTGACAAGACGGGCAATACCGTAGAGTTTGCGATGAGCGTATTCTGGAAGGTGGCTATAATCTGTGTCTGTACCGTAGGTCCGATACTGGCGGTGGGGGTTGTACTGAGCGTACTGCCCGTAATCGTTCAGACAAAGGGACTTTTCAGTATGGAGGCGATGAAGCCGAAATTCAGCAGATTGAATCCGTTTACGGGTATCAAGCGGTTGTTTTCGATGCAGGCGCTTGTGGGACTTGTAAAGGGACTTATCGAGATAATCGTAGTAGTCGCTATACTGTACTTTCAGGTAATGGACAGGATAAACGAGTTCAAAAAGCTGATAGATACAGATGTAATAAAGATAGTTGCATATATAAGCGAAACGGCGATGAGCCTTATTGTAACGATATTCGTTATGCTTGTATTTGTGGCGGCGGCAGACTATGTTTTCCAGTGGTGGTCATTTGAGAAAAAGCTCAAGATGTCAAAGCAGGAGGTCAAGGACGAGTACAAACAGCTCGAAGGTGACCCGCAGATAAAGGGCAAGATAAAGCGTAAACAGCAGGAAATGGCACAACAGCGTATGATGCAGGAAGTGCCGTCCGCAGATGTGGTTGTCCGTAACCCTACTCACTATGCGGTTGCTCTTAAATATGACCGCAAGACAGCCTACAGAGCGCCTGTTGTCGTGGCAAAGGGTACAGATGCACTGGCACTGAGGATAGTTGCAGTGGCTGAGGAGCATAATGTATATATCACTGAAAACCGTCCGCTCGCAAGAGGGCTTTACGAGGCGGTAGACATAGGTCAGGAGATACCGAGAGAGTTTTACACTGCGGTGGCAGAGGTGCTGGCGATGGTATATGAGGAGCAGCATAAGACGTTGCCGCCGAGAGAACGATAAGCAAACAGCGAGACTGTTTGCGGCTGTGAGCCGCAACAAATTCCGCCTTTGGAAATGTTGCGATTTGGCGACAGATGGCGAAACGGCGGGGTTTAACGATTGTGCTGATGTTCTTGGCGAGAGACAGTGCGAGCTTTGCAACGATATTGCAGACAGCTGGGACAGTTCAAGCGATCCCTCAGTCTTGACGGCAGAAAAAGTAAGTGCTATTTGAAGGTTTGACTTATCTCATTAAGCGGTAATTTTCATGGATTTGTGCCTTGCCGCAAGCCAGCTCCCTTTAGCAAGGGAGCCAAGGTTAGTGTTAGTGCAAATTTTGCATGGATCGATTATAAATAATTATAAAAACGGACAAGCGAAGTCCGGACAGAGAAAGAGAAAGAACAAGAAAGGAGCGGTGCGAATGGTTAAAAAGATGATGACGAATGTTTTTGCGGTATTCGTTATTTTTATCGTGCTTGCGATTATCATTCCTCTGCCGACTCCGATACTGGACTTTCTTCTGATAATAAATATAGGACTTTCTCTCGTCATACTCCTTATGACGATGTACATAAAAAAAGCGCTTGAATTTTCGATATTCCCGACTATACTTCTTCTGACGACGGTTTTCCGACTGTCGCTGAACGTATCGACTACACGAGGAATACTTTCAAACGGCTATGCCGGCGAGGTCGTAAAGACATTCGGTGAATTCGTAATGGGCGGTGACGCTATTGTCGGATTTATCATATTCGTAATCATAGTAATAGTAAACTTCCTTGTTATCACCAAGGGTTCTGAGCGTGTATCTGAAGTTGCCGCAAGATTTACCCTTGACGCTATGCCCGGTAAGCAGATGGCTATTGATGCTGACCTTAACACAGGCGCAATAACCGATGAAGAGGCAAAGATACGCCGTGCGGAAGTACAGCGTGAAAGCGACTTCTTCGGCGCAATGGACGGTGCTACGAAGTTTGTAAAGGGCGATGCGATAATTTC
>OGWU01000905.1_pt1 | contig 18399 bp, 18 predicted proteins | sample 1576071 | NCBI WGS metagenome assembly OGWU01 (sample SAMEA3541582, study PRJEB24748) | human gut metagenome | biome: human gut; feature: human-associated habitat; material: faeces | place: China | collected 2012
TTCTATATCTGCAGTTTCATCAACTATGCACGGACTTTTACCTCCCAGCTCCAAGACAACGGGAATTAAATCCTTGGAAGCCATTTCCATAACATGGCGTCCGGTCTTTGCACTTCCGGTAAAAAATATCATATCCGGGTGCCCTGCCATAAGTTCATCATGGCTCAGATCTTCATCAGCAACAAAGACTTCTTTTTTATCGAAGACGTCTTCAATAATTCTAGCAATAATACGTGATGTGTTTGGCGATTTCCTTGAAGGCTTTATAACTGCACAATTTCCAGCTGCTATTGCACCTACAAGAGGCATCATAGTCAACTGAAAAGGATAGTTCCATGGTGATATTATAAGAATCGAGCCATAAGGCTCCCTTAATACATATGACGATGCCGGAAAATGTGTAAACGGAGTTTTTACCTTTTTAGGCTTCTGAAAACTCTTTAGTTTAGACAGCATAAACCGTATTTCTTCCTTTACAGGAGCTATTTCAGTCATCAGAGCTTCCATATCCGATTTACCCAGGTCCTTTTTTAAAGCATCTGCAATTTCACTTTCATGGTCATTTACAGCAACTAGCAGTTCCTTCAATCTTTTTTCCCTACGGCTAATGTTGGAAATGCCTCCCGCCATTAGATATTTTTTCTGGGATGATATTATCTCTCCGGCTGTCTTACACATAAGCTACACCTTCTCATAGCCTGCAGCTACCATCATAGCCTCAGCTTCTTCTTTTGTAAGTTTCATATTTACACATAAATTTATTAAATCTTCTCTGCTCATTTCAGGATCCTGAGCTGTACTGAGACATATAAACTGATCCTTATCCATCTTTATACCGCTAAAAGTTATTTCTCCCGAAGCTATTTTTCTGTCGTATAAACGGAAGAAAACGACCCGAAGCGGTGTGTCCGGATCGCTGTTTACTGGTTCCAATGAATATGTCTTTTCAAGATATTCTTTCATTTCTTCCTTCTTTCTCGTCCATGAAACGATAAGCTATATTATTGCTAGTTTATACAAAGCTTAACAAATCATCTATGGATTTTCTCTTAGGTGCCTGAGGAAGCTCACCTTCCGGGTATCCCATAGCTATAAAGGCTTCAATCTGCTGTCCCTCAGGAATGTTAACAAGCTCTGCCACCTTATATTCATCAAATATTCCCATAATAACTGTGCCGATACCCTTATCATGGGCTGCAAGACAAAATGTCTGGCATGATATACCGGCATCAAAGTTCTGCCATCTGTCTTCCTTAGGTGTGGAATAAGAGCCATCTCTTTCATATCCGCTTCTGCCAGTAACAACATTTACTATTACAAGGGCAGCAGCCTTTTTAAGAGTCTTTGTATTATGCTCAAAGCCAAGTACACAATCCTCAGCTATCTTATCTATGATTTCTCTGTCTTCCACCACAATATATCTGGCGATTTGACTGTTTTTCCATGAAGGTGCAAAGGCTGCAGCCTCCACAATCTCTTCAATCACTTTTCTGTCAATTTTCTGATCAGTAAAATTTCTTATGCTTCTTCTTTCTTTAATACACCTGATGGTTTCCATAACTGTTCCCCCGACATATATTCTCAACATTTGACAAAAACATTTGTCTTATAATTATACTACACCCTATAGCATTCTTCCACGCTTTTTGCTAAAATATAATTTGATTTTGTTTAGCAAAGAAAGGAATTTTATGAAGAATAATAATATATCCACTCTTATAAAGGGTTTTATTATTGGTGGCACCATGCTAGTTCCCGGAGTCAGCGGAGGTACCATGGCAATGATATTAGGCATATATGAAGACCTTATATCTGCCGTTAGCAATTTTATGAAGCAAAAAAGGCAGAGTTTAATTTTTTTAGGTCTGTTTTGCCTAGGGGCATTTGCTGGCATGGCACTTCTTGCAAAAGGCATACTGACTCTTTTGGAAAACTACAATATGCCTGTAATGTACTTTTTTATAGGTGCCGTAGTTGGCGGTATACCGATGATATTAAAATCCTGTGGACTCAAAAGACTATCTCTATCGACGATCATATATCCCATGATAGGAGCCGCAGTTGTTATGTCCGTTGAACTTATACCTAAGGGACTCTTTGAAATAAATTCAATGTATTCGCCTTCCGGACTGCTTATACTATTTATCGCAGGATTTATTGCTGCTATAGCCCTGATACTGCCTGGAATAAGCGTATCCTTCGTGCTGCTGGTGCTGGGAATATATGAAAACCTTATAAAAGCCTTTGACCAGTTTGATATAGTATATCTCGGCATTCTTGCATTGGGACTTGCAGCTGGCATCATAGGAACCACCAAAATTTTAGACAAAGCCATGAAAAAGTACACGCGTCCTACTTATCTAATTATCCTTGGATTTGTAATAGGCTCCGTGATACCTGTATTTCCGGGTGCTCCATCCGGTATCGGCCTTGTAATCTGTCCTGTATGCCTGATTTTAGGAATCGGAATCATTCAGCTTCTTTTTATGCTCGATAAGGAAAGCTAATGATAAAATAGCAAATCAATATAAAACAGCAGAACTCATTATCGAGATCTGCTGTTTTTTTCAGCCTTGTATTCATTCCATATGCCTATTCTTTCCTTAAGAAGATTGACATATTCATTAGCGATTTCAGATAGTTCTCTGTTTTTAAGTTTTATCATTCCAAGTTCTGCCTTTATTTCAGGAGACAGAGTAATATATCTCAAATCATCGTACCAATCTTCATGACTGTGATCCTTTTTAGTATCTATGAATACAGCATTTGTTTTTCTTACCGCAGCCATTACTGTTCCCAGATTAGGTAATGACATTGTTATCTTGCGTACTCCTATATCCCTTAATGAGCTCATCCACATGGCGTCTGTGCTTTCCGTAATATGGGAAATAAACGAGCAGTTTTCAAGATATTCTATACCGATAACATCTCCTTCTATATAGTACAGAGGATTGTTTTTTCCCACCACAACACATATGAGTTCTTCTGCCAAAGTTTCATACTCAAGATTATAAAAAGAAAGATGCCTTTTAAACATATCCTTCTTATCTTCAAAGAGTCTTACTATCCCAATTTCACTTCTTGATGAGGCGACATTATCAAATATTATATTCATCGCGCCGTCTTCGACCTTAAGGTGCATATCCTTGCCCTTATGGTTATTATAAAGATCAAGAAGCGCATCCTTGGCAAGCACTGAGAAGTTATTTGAAACTGACAGCAGTTTAGATTTTTCTGATTCCGCCTTTGCTAAATCATTTAAAAATTTCATCTCCTGCTGTATCACCTTCGCCCTTCTATATACCTCTTCGCCGAAGGGTGTCAGCTTATTTCTCCTGCCGCTTTTTTCAAAAATCTTAAACCCCAGCTCGTTTTCAAAGCTTTTCATTGAAGTGCTTAAAGTTGGCTGAGCCATGTTAAGCTTCATTGCAGCTTCACTCATATTTCGTGATTCTACTATTGTTATCAATTGTTCAAAATAATCCATTCTCATACGCTAATTATATCATTTATTAGCACTTTTTAATACAATATGATTAAAAATTCGAATATATACATATACTCTATTAAAGTAAAATTAAAATAAGAAACTATATATTAAAGAGAGGTAGATATTATGAAAGATTCAAAGAAAGGCAGATACTTTACGGCTGTCAGCCTCGGTACTGCTGCAGTATGGTTTTCAACCCACTGCGGAGCCGGATTTGCCTCAGGTACTCAGGAACTGCAGTACTTTGTAAACCACGGCTGGTTCGGTCCTTTAATGCCACTTATTGCGATGGCAATAGTAGCCTTCACTTTCTATGTGGGTATTGAAAGCGCTCGTCAGACTGACACATGGAACTACAACGGTTGGTCAAAGCAGGCTACAGAACCTATCGGAAGATTTTGTTCCGTAATGATGGATGTTGGTATCATCATCACAACAATCTCCGCAACGGCTGCTTCACTGGCATCCGGCGCCACACTCATTGCACAGACATTCCATGTTCCGACTATGATAGGTTCCATTATCATGTTGGCATGCGTAACCGTAATTTGTATATTCGGCGCATCACTTGTTAGAAAAAACGCTATGGTAATGACAGTCGGCATCCTTGTTATCATTGCCATTATCCTTGTGATGGGACTTGCAAAATTCTGGCCTAACATCGTTGAACTATTCAAAGAAGGATATGTAAATCCTGAAGCTTCAAAATGGAGCGTTACAGGTTCAAGTAACGATGTTACACAGGGTACATTCGGAAATGCTATTTTATGGGCACTTACTTACGCTGGTTTCCAGGTAACTGCCATAGGCGGTGTTGCAGCTTCATTTAAGGGCGCTATGAGCAGAAAAGAATCCAAGGGAGCTATGATTGTAGGTTATGTAATAAACGTTATAATGCTCAGCGGAATCTGCTTCCTGATTTTCTCTGGAATGCCTGAAGTATACACTGATCCTGAAGCAAAACTGCTTCCTACAGTATGGGTAGTAAATCATCTCGATTCCACTATACTTGCAGTAATTTATCCTATACTTCTGTTCTTGGCACTTATAACTACTGCTGTAGGTTTCACCTTCGGTATGGTTGAAAGACTCAACCCTTATGTTCTTAAGAACATGAAGAACGCTACATTGAGAAACGCTATAATCGCTCTGATTTGTCTGCTAGTTTCCTACGGCGTATCTACAATGGGTCTCATGTGGGTTGTACAGGTTGCATACAAATACCTAGGTATATATAACTGGATATTCGTTATCCTTCCTCTGTGGATCCTTGGTCTTAAAAACATCAGAAAAAGACGTCTTGCATCCATGGAACAGCTGGATAATAAATAAGTCCAATAGAAAAACATTTAATTCTTTTTCGAAAATCAAAGTTCGATATATAAGCAAAAAGGAAATGAGGTCGCATATGACTTCATTTCCTTTTTTAATATGTTTTTGTTTATTAACCTTTTACTGCTTCTTTTTCATAAAAGCACAGATTATAAAGAACACACCCATCACTGCGGAAATACCTCCCCATATAGGTAGATCTCCAAATGTACTGCCCTGTCCAATTGTAAATGCTCCTGCTATAAAATAAAGTATTGCAGCTGCTATAGGACCTGCCTTCTTCACAGTGTTTCTAGTACATATAGCAGTTATACCTGCTGCCATAATAAATATAGCTGTAAATGTTCCCATGCTGCCACTTGAAGCGCCATTTTCTTCTAGAGCATTACCAAGACCTGCTGCACATGACTGAAACAATATAAACAGCGACAGTAATATTGATAATATTCCTATTACAAATCTGCCTACAGAAAACGCTCCTCTGTTTCCGTTTATTATTTCATTTTGTTCATTTGCCATTAAAATAACCTCCTGTCAGAATAATAAATCATTGATGATTTTATCTCTTACAGAAGGAATATTGTTGTGCTGAAAGCACACTTAATTTAATTTTATACATCGAGAGGATCTATACCGTTATCATATAAGCGCAAGTTTACTTCCGTAACAGAACTTATTTTCTCATTAATACATATAGCAATATAAACATCTCTTTCATCCTTAGGATAAAGCGGTGCAAAGCCGGCCTTTTTAAGGCCTCTGTTTGTTTCAGAAAAATTCATTCCTGCTGCAATGCATAAAGCAATAACTTTATCTCTAGATGGATTTTTACTTCCGTTTACAATCTGATACACATAATTTTTATTTATTCCACTTTTCTTTACAACCTCAGCAAGAACCATATTTCGAAAAGCTAAAAATTCACAAAAGTATTGAGAAAAGCCCATTTCAACGCTATGTTCCGCAGCAAACTTTTGCCCTGCTTTATCGCCTTCTGTTCTAGATAGAATTTCGATCAACCTCGCCGTTGTTTCCTCTTTCATTTGCCCTTCTCCTCTCTGTGTTATATATTATATATCGTAAGTATAACAGACTAAAAAAGGATTTAAAATATAATATGAAACCTGAAGACAAATTAGCACTTTCCTTTTACAGGGAAGTGGAGCCTATAGGAAAAAAAGATAATGTATTTCTAGTACGGCACAGTGAAACCGGAGAATTTTTTGTAAAAAAAACCTATACTCACTATGATTCAGATATATATAAATTTCTTTCAGAAAATCGTTTATACGGTATACCAGGCATCCGTCTTACCATACACGATGATGATAAATTGATTGTAATCGAGGAATATATAAACGGTTCGACTCTACAAGATATTGTTGAAAAACAAGGTAAAATATTTGCTCCAAATGAAGTTGCAGGTATTCTTTCCCGTTTATGTGAAATACTGAAGCAGTTTCATTATGCAACACCACAACTTGTACATAGAGATATCAAACCATCGAATATAATCATTTCACAGACCGGTGAGATTTTTCTAACTGACTTTAATATCTCTAGACAAGTCAAAGAGAATAAAAATACTGATACTGAAATCATGGGTACCTTCGGTTATGCTGCACCTGAACAATATGGCTTTGAACAATGTACCGATAAAACAGATATCTATGCCTTAGGAGTTCTTACAAAATATCTCCTCACAGGAAATAACGATAATCTTCACTCATATAGAGGCCCAATGTGTCGTATAATACAAAAATCAACTCGTCTTTCTCCTGATGAGAGATATCAGAGCATTTCTCAGATGAAACGAGCTTTTACATCAGTATTCACAGGAATTAAAGACAGTATCAGATTGGTTTTTAATGCCAGAAAAAAACAGATAGCTGCAATACTATATACGCTATTTGCCATAGCATTGTCATATTCATCTGCAAAAGATTATACACCTGATTTGGATTTTCCCTCTGCATTCATAAGCGATATTATACTTTTAATGTCTCCATTAGCTTATTTTTGGTTTATATCAGCAAAAGGAATTCGCTTTTCAAAAAACAAAACAAAACACCGCTGGATTTCCCTTGCGGTGTATTGTCTGTTTGTTTTTATCCTTATAATACTGATTGGATTTATTCTAATGCTATATTCCGAAAAATGATATTTGATCTGTTTCCTGCATACCTTCTAGTAAACCATTTTCTCTCAATGCCTGTATTGCAGTTTTATTGGCCTTTGCCCTGTTTTGAATTTCTTCGACTGTAGCAAACGGCCTTTTTTCATATTCGTCGGCGATAGCTTTAGCACAGTTTTCTCCGACACCTGCCAGAGCACATAAAGGCACAGTGACTTTACCGTCTTTTACACTAAATCTCATTGCCTCACTATTCTCAAAGGATGGTTCCATAAATTCATAGCCCCTGGCCGCCATTTCATAACATATCTCAAGAACCAGCACCTCACCTTCCTCCTTGGTGGTTATGCTCTTTCCCTTTGCAGCCAGTTCATCCATACGATTTAAAATAGCACCTTTGCCCTTCTTTATTACATCCCAGTTAAAATCTGCAACCTTTGTAGTAAGATGTGCCGCATAAAAGGCCAAAGGCTGATAAACCTTAAACCATGCTATTCTGTATGCCATGGTTACATAGGCCACCGCATGAGCTCTTGGGAACATGTATTGTATTTTTCTACATGAATCAACATACCACTGTGGAGCTCCATTATCGGTCATAAGCTTTGCCTCTTCATCGGTAACACCTTTACCTTTACGAACCTTTTCCATAATCGTAAAGGCAGGAATAGGTTCAACTCCTTTAAGTATAAGGTAGTTCATTATGTCATCACGGGTGGAAATCGCATTTTGCATCGTTGCGACACCCTCTTTTATATAGTCTCTGGCGTTTCCAAGCCATACATCCGTACCGTGGGAAAATCCTGAAATTCTTATTAAGTCTGCAAACTTTGTAGGATGCGTATCATCAAGCATCTGTCTTACAAATTTTGTACCGAACTCAGGTATACCGTAGCTTCCGTGTTTGAATCTGTAATCAGGATCCTTTATATCCAACGCATCTGTTCCCAAGAATATACTGTTTACTTTCTCATCTTTTAACGGTACTTCCTTAATCGGGTCAATTCCAGTCATATCCTGAAGATGCCTTATTATCGACGGTGCATCGTGTCCCAGTATATCGAGCTTCAGCAGGTTTTCATCTATGGCATGATAATCAAAATGCGTGGTAATAAAATCAGAATTTATATCATTGGCCGGATGCTGCACCGGACAGAATTCATATATCTCATGACCTTCAGGTAAGATAATAATTCCTCCAGGATGCTGCCCAGTTGTTCGTTTTACACCTTCACAACCCTTGGCTAGTCTCTCGCATTCATATTTATTTACCGGCATCTGTCGCTCTTCAAAGTATTTCAGCACAAAGCCGAAAGCTGTTTTAGTGGCAATGGTGCCTATTGTACCGGCCTTGAAAACATTTTTTGCTCCAAATATCTCATCGACATATTTGTGTGCTATCGGCTGATATTCTCCTGCAAAGTTAAGATCTATATCCGGTTCCTTCTGTTTTCCCGGTATACCCAAGAATGTTTCAAAAGGAATCGTAAATCCTTCCTGCTTCAGTTTGGCACCGCATACAGGACAAACCTTTTCAGGCATATCAACGCCACAGTCGTATTCGTTTTCATCTCCCCATTCAAGATATTTGCATTCTGGACAAATATAATGAGGTGGAAGCGGATTAACCTCCGTAATGCCTGCCATGGTAGCTGCAAAAGAAGACCCCACAGATCCTCTGGAGCCAACAAGATACCCGTCCTGCATTGACTTTCTTACAAGCATCTGGGCAGAGACATACATCACCGCATATCCCTCATCTATAATCGCCCTAAGTTCATCGTCCAGCCTCTTTTGTATCAAATCAGGAAGCGGATCACCATATATCTCATGAGCCTTTGCATAGCATTCTTTTCTCAGCGTTTCATCGGCATTTTCTATATGTGGAGGAAACTTACCCTTAGGAACAGGTCTGATATCCTCTATCATATCAGCAATCATATTAGGATTTGTTACTATGACTTCCTTAGCCGTTTCCGGATCAAGATAATCAAAAGCATCAAACATTTCATCAGTTGTTCTGAAATAAAGGCCACCTTCTCCGAGGTCCTTGTATCCCTGTCCTGCCATAAGAATTCTTCTATATATCTGATCCTCTTCATCTATATAGTGGGCATCGCAAGTGGCCACAACAGGTTTATTATGCTTTCTTCCCAGCTCAATTATCTTAAGATTAAGCTTTATCAATCCCTGCCTATCCTCAACAGTTCCGTTATTTACTAGGAACTGATTGTTTATAAGAGGCTGTATTTCGAGATAGTCATAATATGATACTATGTCATCTACCTGTTCTTCCGGCAAATTATTTAATACCGCTCTGAAAACTTCTCCCGCTTCACAGGCAGAGCCTATAATAAGTCCATCCCTGTTAGCTGTGAGTACAGATTTTGGTATTCTCGGTCTCTTATAAAAGTAATCTAAGTGCGACAAAGAAACCAGTTTATACAGATTTTTAAGTCCCTCCTGGGTTCTTGCTATTATTATTATATGATTTGTACCCTTTCTTTTATAATCTATGGTACCGTCCGTGTTTATAAGATCTGAATCATCCAAAAGATAACCTTCCACTCCGTAGATTATTTTTATATCGCCGCCTGCAGCCTTTGCTGCTTCAGGAAAGGCCTGTACCACTCCGTGATCTGTTATAGCAACGGCCTTATGTCCCCATGCCTTTGCTCTCTTTACATATTCCTTTACATCTGAGAGGCCATCCATGGCGCTCATTTTAGTGTGAGCATGAAGCTCTACCCTCTTTTCCTCCGCATCATCGGTTCTCACCTTTTTAGGCACCTTCTCCAAGGCCTTAATCATAAGCACAGGAGTATTTGCATAACTATCAAACTCAGCTGTTCCGCTGACCCTTATGGTATCTCCTTCCTTGAGATTTTCATCTAAAAGCTCCCATCTATCATTATCCATAAAACATTTGCCACATACGGATGTTTTTTTATCGGAAAAGAGTATTGTAACTATCAGTTTACCGCTTTTTATGGTTTTAGATGTTATGCCAAAAACTTCACCTTCAAGGATACAATCTCCACTAAGCTCTGAAAACTGAGTCATAGGCATAGCTTCACCGCTAAATGCCTTTCCAAAAATCCTGTTACCTACAACTTTTGGCTTTTCTTTAGTTTTGCCCTTCTTCTCTTTCTTATCCTTCTTGCCTTCATTATTATCTTTTACGTCTGTTGCAGCCAAATCCGCTGTAGGAGGCATTTTCATAATCACAGCTGCCGGAGTTCTTCTATCCTTTTCTGCTTGATTATAAGCCTCACTGTCATTTACAAAAATAACTTCAGCACTGTATCCAAAAGCGTCGGTAATCATCTGCGAAAACATTTCCGCAAGACTTTCATTAAGCTCCTCTGCTATTCGCTGTCCAACAGTAAAAAAGGTTACTGTTCCATCCTCAAATTCAAAACGATCTCTCCTTATACTGTTAGTGAGATGACAATACCTGCCATTGGCTTTTCTAATCATATGTTCTAAAAAATGACCTACGGCTTCCTTTTTATCCATGGCCATTTCTTTATCGTAATCAAAGATGAACTCAACCTGTGAAACTCCCGGAACATTTTTTATCAGGATTTCTTCAGCTTTTTCCACCTCTGATACCGGAATAACAAAATTCAGTCCCACTTCAACAGTCAGCTTCCCCGTCACCTTTGACAGAGAAGCCTCCTGCATTTTGTATTCATATTTATCATCAATTTTACAGTGCTTGAATATATCTCTCATAATTATTGATCATATCTATAATCGCTGCGCTGATTTCATTTTCAGCCACAGTTTTTACCGTTCTGCCGTTAATAAATAGCAGTCCTCTACCGTCACCGCATGCAACCCCTAAATCAGCGCCTGCAGCCTCACCAGGTCCATTCACCTCACATCCCATAACAGCTACCGTCAAAGATCTTAATCCTGCCTTAGATCTTTCATTACCTGCCGCAGCCAAATCCTTTTCCATATGTGATATGATATTTTCAAGGTTGACCTTTGTCCTGCCACAGGTAGGACATGACACGAGATTTATGGGCTGACTGTAAATTCCTGCAGAGGCCAGGATTTCCCTAGCAGCTATAATTTCGTTAATCGGATTTCCCGTAAGAGAAACTCTCATAGTATCGCCGACTCCTGCTAAAAGTAAACCCCCTATGCCAACAGCACTTTTTATTTTTCCTCTCTCCACGGTGCCCGCTTCAGTTACACCCACATGAAGCGGATAATCTGTTTCTTTAGACATCTTCATATATGCATCGTAATTCATCTTAGGATCCGATGCCTTTAAGGAAATTACAATATCGTTAAAATCAAGGTCTTCCAACATTCTGACATTACGCAGAGCACTTTCAACGAGCCCTTCTGCCGTAACTCCTCCGTTTTTTTCTAAAATATCTTTCTGCAAAGAACCTGAATTTACTCCTACTCTAATAGGAATTCTTCGCTCTTTTGCCATGTCGGCAACCTTCTTTACATTATCACGACTTCCTATATTTCCCGGATTGATTCTTATTTTATCAGCTCCGTTTTCCATTGCCGCAATAGCAAGTCTGTAATCAAAATGAATATCTGCCACCAGCGGTAGAGGTGAATTTTTTTTTATTTCACCAAATGCCTTCGCAGCTTCCATATCCGGTACCGCAAGACGCATTATCTGACATCCTGCATCAGCCAGCTCAATAATTTGCTCACTGACCTCTTTAATATTTTTTGTATCTATATTACTCATGGATTGTATGCTCACAGGCGCTCCTCCGCCTATGGCAACATCTCCAACCATTACTCTTTTAGTCATAACTATCACCTCTACTTAAATATCGGCAATACAAATCTCAATATATCCTGCCATGTTACATATACCATAAGCAGCATCAAAAGCACCATACCGATAAGATGTACTGTGGCTTCCATATTGTCGGTTATGGCCTTTCCTGTGATTTTTCTTATAACCACAAATATGAGTCTTCCTCCATCAAGAGCCGGAAATGGCAACAGATTTACCACAGCTAGATTTAAACTCATCATCGCTGTAAAATAAATGAATGTCATAAAGCCCTGGGAAACCGATTGATCAACCATGTAAACTATTCCCACAGGTCCTGAAAGATCCTTTGTGGAAACCTCTCCTGTAATAAGCTGTTTTATTACAGTATACATGTTTTTAGTCATATCCCAGGTTGCTTCAGGTCCCTTTACTATGGATTTAATGGCACTTCTTTCCATTTGAGTCCCGACGCCTATAATATATCTGCCATCTTCACCCTTTTCAGGAGTAGCATAAACTTCAACTTCGCTACCGTCTCTTTCAACAATCAGCTGCAAAGGTTCGCCGTTATCATGCTTTTCGACTATATCCGTAAAATCATACCAGTCATCGACTGCGGTGCCGTCGGCTTCAAGTATAACATCGCCTGCAACTATACCTGCGGCTTGCGCTGGTGAATCCTCTTGCACATTTCCTATGGTAGATGTAGGAAAACCGATATAATATGTCACTATAATCATCAGGACTATAGCCATAATCAGGTTCATACCTGCGCCTGCCACCAGAATTATAGCTTTTTGCCATGCCGGTTTCTTGTTGAATGCCTTTTCGTCTTCGCTGTCCTCATCTTCGCCTTCCATGGCACAATATCCGCCGATTGGTATGATTCTAAGTGAATAAAGGGTCTCTCCCTTTTGCCTTTTAATAATTGCAGGGCCCATGCCCAGAGCAAATTCATTGACCTTTACACCACATGCCTTGGCAGCTATAAAATGACCAAGCTCATGTATAAAGATCAGTATGCAGATCATTATAATCGCAAAAACTATCGTCATATTTTCTTCCTTATACTCCAATCATATACTCAGATTATCCGTACTTTTACTCTTTAAATACTGGCACGAACTTCTCTATCCGCTTCAAGTATTTGCTCAAGAGTCGGCTCGTAAACAGGATTATGTTTGTTTAAAACATCTTCCAGCGTATTTTGTATATCTAAAAATGAAATCTCCTTTTTAAGAAATCTTTCCACTAAAACCTCATTAGCTCCATTGAGAACAACAGGATATGTTCCTCCCTTTTTTGAAGCTTCAAAGGCCAGAGAAAGGCATCTAAATGTATCATAATCTGGCTTTTCAAATGTCAGATTTGCTCCGTCACTAAACATATCCAGCTTTTCAGAAAGGTCTGCAAGTCTGTCAGGATAAGAAAATGCTAATCCAATAGGAACTCTCATATCTGGAACTCCCATCTGAGCAATCACAGAACCGTCGCAAAACTCCACTGCACTGTGCACTATGCTCTGGGGATGGACTAAAACCTGAATGCTGTCAATATCTATATCAAAAAGCCATCTTGCTTCAATCACTTCAAAGCCCTTGTTCATCATCGTTGCACTGTCAATAGTAATTTTACTTCCCATATCCCAGTTAGGATGATTTAAGGCCTGCTCTAAAGAGACATTTTCAAGTTCCTTTAATGATTTACCTCTAAAAGGTCCTCCAGAAGCCGTTAAAAGAATTCTGCTTACATCCTTGCGCATACCTGCATGCAAGCACTGAAATATTGCACTGTGCTCACTGTCTACAGGAAACATCTTAACGCCGTTTTTTCTGACAGCGTTCATAATTACCTCGCCACCAGTAACTAAAGTTTCCTTATTTGCAAGAGCAATATTCTTACCTGTTTCTATTGCAGCATAAGTCGGAGTCAGCCCTCTTATACCCACAAGAGCGTTTAAAACCATTTCGTGGTCACCTAAAGAAGCTGCCTTCTTTAAGCCATCATCTCCGTAAATAATCTCTGTATCTGGATGCTTTTTAGAAAGCTCAGCCGCCTGACTTTCTTCTGCTACAACCGCCACTTCAGGTTTAAATATATTTATTTGTTCAGATAAAAGTTCTGTTCTTTTTCCGCATGAAAGCACAGTAACTTTGTATTTATCAGGATTCTTTTCAATTATATCCAGCGCTTGTGTTCCTATGGAACCTGTGCTTCCAAGTATTGCTATTTTTTTCATCTTCTGACCTCGTCAGTCTTATCATATTACCAGTGCTATGTAATAATATACAAGAGGCGCTGTAAACAGTACACTGTCAAATCTGTCTAAAATACCGCCATGGCCAGGTATCAGATTTCCGTAATCCTTTATGCCCATCTTGCGCTTAAATACTGAAGCGGTTAAATCTCCAAGCTGAGAAATTATACCACCGATAAGACCTATAACAAAGCAATGAACCAGATATTCTTCCGCAAAGAAATATCCAAAGAGTCCACATAATATGACGCTTGCCAAGGTGCCTCCCACTGAACCTTCAATACTCTTCTTTGGACTAATATGAGGACACAGTTTGTGCTTTCCTATAGCCATTCCCGTAAAATATGCAAATATATCTGTACCAAAGGCAGAAATAACTATAAGCCATATGAGTATGGACGCATCTGTCTGTTCCACCAACAGTACATGGTAGGAAAAGAATATAACATATACTATACCAACTATTGTGCTCATAGCATCTTCAAGCTTCCTGTGCTCGATGTTAAACAGGTACAACATAGAAAGCAACACACTTAAAAACAGCCATAGCATATGCCATGTGTCATTTTCCGTAAATATGTTCATGGCGTATAAAAAGATTGCTGACAGTAAAGCCACAGGATATGATGGATGCACATCCATAGCTTTAAACCCTCTGAAAAATTCATATACACCAACTATTGCAATTATAAAACATGCTGCCGTAAGCACATATCCGCCAAAATACAATACCGCTAAAAGCGGTACCATTATCAGCCCAGAAAGAATTCTTGTCTTCACCGGTTATTTCCTCCCTCCGAAGCGTCTGTCCCTGCTCTGGAATATTTCTATGGATTTTTCAAACTCTTCCGGCGTATAATCCGGCCAGAGAGTATCTGTAAATACCATTTCCGCATAGGCAAGCTGCCATAAAAGGAAATTTGAAAGGCGTATTTCTCCACTGGTTCTTATTACAAGATCAGGGTCAGGGATTTCCTGCTGTCCAGTATACAATCTTTTTGAAAACAGCTTTTCATCCACATCATCTGCAGTGATTTTACCCAAAGCTGCATCTTCTGCAATGGACTTTGCGGCTCTAACCATTTCATCCCTAGAGCCGTAATTCAATGCAATATTAAATTTCAATCCGGTGTTGTTTTTAGTGCTATCCAAAGTCATCTGAAGCTTTTCTTTTACTTTATCAGAAAGACCTGACCAATCACCTAATATACTCACCTTTACATTTGAATCGCATAGCTCTTTTAGCTCGCTATCCACATATTTTATCAGCAAGTTAAAAATACCGCTTACTTCTTCCTCTGATCTCTTCCAGTTTTCTGTAGAAAAAGCGTAAACGGTCAGATACTCAACACCTATTTCACCGGCATGGCGTACTATTTCTTTCATAGCCTTCATACCAGCATTATGTCCCATTACACGAGGGAGTTTTCTTTTTTCGGCCCAACGACCGTTGCCATCCATAATGATGGCAACGTGAGCCGGTATTCTTTCGTAATCAATCATTTTAGATTTCCATTATCTCCTTATCCTTGGCAGCTACAACATCGTCAATTGTTTTAATTCCCTTGTCGATGCTCTTCTGAATCTTATCCAGACCTTCCTTAAGATCATCCTCTGTCAGATCACCGTTTTTCTGTTCCTTCTTAAGATCTTCATTAGCTGTTCTTCTGAGATTTCTCAAAGCAACCTTAGCTTCCTCTCCGTAAGCCTTTACTGTCTTTGTAAGTTCTTTTCTTCTGTCTTCAGTAACCTGTGGAATTGTAAGTCTGATAACCTTACCATCGTTACTAGGAGTAATTCCGAGATTTGCTTCATTGATTCCATGTTCAACTTCCTTGATAATAGAAGAATCAAAAGGTGTAATTGCAATAGTTCTCGGATCAGGCACAGATACATTTGCTAGCTGCTTAAGAGGTGTAGGTACATCGTAATATTTAACCATTACCTTATCCACCATTGCAGCATTTGCTTTACCTGCTCTTACCGTAATAAGATCTTCCTTAAGTCTTGCTACTGTTTTTTCTATTTTAACGTCTAAAGTTTCAAATATCTTGTCGCTCATTTTATTTCCTCCGCAATATTTAAGAATTTATCTTTTATCGAATAACCGTACCAATCTTTTCACCGCATACGGCCTTCATAACGTTACCGTCATCACTTATACCAAATACATGAATGGTGATATCATTATCCCTGCAAAGGGATGCAGCTGTTGAATCCATGACTTTAAGATCCTTTTCAAGTACCTCATAATGTGTGAGTTCCTCATATCTTACAGCATCAGGATTTGTCTCCGGATCATCGGAATAAACCGCATCTACCTTCTTAGCTAAAAGTATCACATCCGCATCTATTTCAGCTGCTCTTAAAGCCGCTGTAGTATCAGTTGAGAAGAAAGGATTGCCTGTACCAGCACCAAATATAACAACTTTACCGCCTTCCAGATGATGAACCGCTTTTCTTCTAATATACGGCTCAGCTATTTCTCTCATCTCTATGGCTGTTTGAACTCTTGTCTGAACACCAACAGATTCTATTGCCTCCTGAAGTGCCAGTGAGTTTATTACTGTTGCCAGCATTCCCATATAATCAGCTGTAGCCTTATCCATGTCCTTACTGGTTCTTCCTCTCCAGAAGTTACCTCCACCGACAACTATGGCTACCTGTACTCCAAGCTCATGCACTTCCTTAACCTGTCTTGCCACATTTTTAAGAGTGTCTCCGTCCAGACCAAATTTTTCATCGCCGGCCAGAGCCTCTCCGCTTATCTTAAGGATTACTCTTTTGTACTTAGGTTCCATTGCTTTCTCCTCTATTATTTCAATCTGTAAATCTAAAATTATCTCGTAATATTATAGCATAAAAGAATATAAAGAAAAAGAAGGCATTTCTACCTTCTTTCAATGATTTCCCCTTCCGTGGAAAGTACAACCGTCTGCGACGGAATAAGCTTTCCGCTGTCTTCAAGTGCCTTGTTTACAGCCATTTCCATACCTCCACAACACGGCACCTGCATTCTGACTAAAGTAATACTTTTGATATCATTATTTGCAAAAATCTCCGTAAGTTTTTCCGAATAGTTCACCGGATCTAGCTTAGGACATCCCATAAGAGTAATCCTGTCTTTCATAAAGGTTTCATGGAAACTTCCGTAAGCGTATGCACTACAATCAGCTGCTATTAAAAGATCTGCTCCGTCAAAGTAATCCGCCTTTACAGGTGCCAATCTTATCTGAACTGGCCAGTTTGAAAGATACGTTTTTTGCATTTTGCTTAAGTCATCTTTATTATTATCCTTTGCAACCGAATTTTTTTTAGCTATCCTCGCTTTAACTGCAGCCTCATCATAAGGAGCAGCCTCCCTTTCTTCTATGGTAATGGCATTCATAGGACATGCAGGAAGGCAGTCACCCAACCCATCACAGTAATCCTCTTTTATAAGTTCCGCTTTGCCATTCTCATTTAAAGCAATCGCCTGTTCGTGACATGCATTAACACACAGTCCGCATCCGTTGCATTTTTCCTGATCTATTTTTACAATCTTTCTTTTCATCTTTATTACCTCCTTGATGTTACGATATTATTATATCCGTGTATATATGTACTGTCCGTTGTTTTTACAACAAAAGGTGAAAAAAATGAATAATAATATTAAACTACTACAAAAATCTCTTATTTTTAATGGATTGACCGGTGCAGAACTCGATAAGTTGCTATCAGATATCACATCCAAGCCAAAAACCATTCCAAAAGGCACTGCAATACTTACTGAAGGAGAAATTACAAATAAAGCATATCTAATTGTAAGCGGCGAAGTTATAATCAGCAGAACAGACTACTGGGGCAATCAATCAATAATAGCTAAGCTTACCGCTCCGGATATCTTTGGAGAAACCTTTGCTTTTATAGAAGATATGCCTGTAACTGTCGATGTGACGGCATCTTCACAATGCACTCTTATTTCTCTGGAAAGAGATAAAATACTATCAAATGTTTCTGATTCAGCTGTAAAGGAAAAGCTACTTAAAAACCTTATATATCTTTTTGCGCAAAAGAACTATTATCTATCAGGGAAAATAACAGTTTTATCACAAAGAGGAATAAGAAAAAAACTTCTTTCGTATCTATCTCAAAAAGCTAGCGAAAATGGCAGTAGCAATTTTGATATTGATTTTAACCGTCAACAACTTGCAGATTATCTGTCAGTGGATAGAAGCGCATTAAGCAGCGAAATAAGCAAATTAAAAGAGGAAGGCCTTATAGAGAATCATAAAAAACATTTTCATCTCTTAGATCCTTAAATACAATTTCATATATGGAAATAAAAAACCAGACCTGTTATGGTCTGGTTTTTATCAAACCGGCAATGTCCTACTTTCCCAGGCAGTCTCCCACCAAGTATCATCAGCGCTACGGAGCTT
>OGWU01000909.1_pt1 | contig 18348 bp, 10 predicted proteins | sample 1576071 | NCBI WGS metagenome assembly OGWU01 (sample SAMEA3541582, study PRJEB24748) | human gut metagenome | biome: human gut; feature: human-associated habitat; material: faeces | place: China | collected 2012
TCCGCCGCCGAGCGCTCCGTGACGGCGATGGCCTGCGTGGAGGAGGGCGCGAGGGCGGAGGATTTCCGCAGGCCGGGCCATATGTTCCCGCTTCTGTCGAAGAAAAACGGCGTGCTGGAGCGGGAGGGTCATACGGAGGCCACCGTTGACCTGTGCCGTCTGGCGGGACTGAAGGAATGTGGCCTGTGCTGCGAGATCATGCGGGAGGACGGCACCATGATGCGCACTGCTGAGCTGATGACGCTGGCGGAGCGGTTCGGTATCAAGTTCATCACCATCCGGGACTTGCAGGCGTACCGCAAGTGCCACGAAAAGCTGGTGGATCAGGTCACGGCGGTGAATATGCCCACGAAATACGGCGATTTCAAAGCCTACGGCTTTGTGAGCCGTCTGAATGGTGAGCACCATGTCGCGCTGGTGAAGGGCGACATCGGTGACGGGAAGGACATCCTCTGCCGCGTCCACTCCGAATGTCTGACCGGAGACACCTTCGGCTCTCTCCGCTGTGACTGCGGACAGCAGCTGGCCGCCGCCATGACCCAGATTGAAAACGAGGGCCGGGGCATCCTGCTCTATATGCGGCAGGAGGGCCGGGGCATCGGCCTCATCAACAAGCTGCGGGCCTATGAATTGCAGGAGCAGGGCATGGACACGCTGGAGGCCAATCTGGCTCTGGGCTTCCACGGAGACGAGCGGGAGTATTTCCTCGGCGCGCAGATCCTGCGGGAGCTTGGCGTCAAGAGCCTGCGCCTGTTGACCAACAATCCGGACAAGGTGTATCAGCTCTCCGAGTTCGGCCTGGAAATCTCCGAACGGGTTCCGATCCAGATGGCGGCAACGGCACATGATTTGTTCTACCTGAAAACCAAGCAGGCACGAATGGGACACATTTTGGAATATTAACAAAGAAAGAGGTACTTAGTTATGAAAACCTTCGAGGGAAAGCTGGTCTCCAAAAGCATCAAGGTGGGCATCGTAGCCGCCCGGTTCAACGAATTCATTACCTCCAAGCTCCTCAGCGGTGCGCTGGACGGCCTGCTGCGCCACGAGGTTCGGGAGGATGACGTTCATGTGGCGTGGGTTCCCGGAGCCTTTGAGATCCCGCTGGTGGCGTCCAAGATGGCAAAGAGCGGCAGGTATGACGCCGTCATCTGCCTCGGCGCGGTGATCCGCGGTTCCACCAGCCATTATGACTACGTCTGCAACGAGGTCTCCAAGGGGATCGCCGCCGTGTCTCTGGAAAGCGGCGTACCCGTTCTCTTTGGAGTATTGACCACGGAGAATATCGAGCAGGCCATCGAACGGGCCGGCACCAAGGCAGGCAACAAGGGCTACGATTGTGCAGTCAGCGCTATCGAGATGGTCAACTTGCTCCACGAACTGGACACGGAGTAACACACAGACACACTATGATCATCATTCAAGCAAACGGGGCCGAGGGGGATCTGGAGGAAAAGATCCTGGCCCTTCTGCGGCGGGAGGACATCGCCGCAGAGCGGGTCTCCCTCAGTTCCCGGCACACGCTTACCTTCCCGGAACTAACCATTGACGGACGATCCCAGCAGGCGTTTCAAAACGGAACCGCGCTGGCGCTGACCCGGATCGAGTTCAATATGCTGCTGCTTCTCGCCAGCAATCCGGGAGTCACGCTTTCCAAGGAGGACCTGTTTTCCGCCGTGTGGGGCCGGGACAGCGCGGACACCCTGAAGGTCGTGGCGAATACCGTCTCCAATCTCCGTCGGAAGATGGGCGGCAGCCAGACCTATATCCGCACGGTCCGGGGCGGGTACGTGTTCTCAGCGGTCTCCGTCACTGCCTGAAGTGATCCCCTCAAAACAAATCGAAGCAAGAGCAAAGCCTGCGGAACTCGCTCCGCAGGCTTGCTTTTTGAGGTTGCGCAAAGGTGCAAATTATCGCTCCCGTTCTGCGTTTTTTGGTCGGATCCGGTCGCCTTCGTCCGGCTCATCCGCCATGACGGGGCGATCCTGCTCGTTAAGATTCAGCAGCACATTCAGCTCGTTCAGCCGCCGCGTCTTTTCGGCCAGTTCTGCCTCCTTCGGAAAGGGTGCGGTCATCTCTGTGCGGGCATTTTCAAGCTGCTCGGTGGTATGGGCAAGCTGCGACCGGGCGTTGGCCAAGTGCTCCGTGATCTTTTCCAGTGCGTTGTCGATACGGGTGACATTGCCGCCTGCATCCGCTCCCAGTACAGCCGTATGGGACAGCTTGCCTTTGAGTACCATGCGAAACTCGTTGGCAGCACCGTCGTAGGAAAGCAGCATGGAAAATCCGCGGTAGCTGCCGATAGAAACGGTCTCCGCGCCATTCATGTGCGTGCAGGCTTCAATGATCGCCTTACCGGCGTTCTCACGCTCGGCGTAGGTGACATCGTTTAATACCATCGGTGCAATGCCCTCAGCGGGCTTCGGATGCTCGGCCAGCCGTGCGCTGTCCTGCTCATATCCGGCGATGCGTTCGCTTAGTTCCTTGATCTCTGCCGGATACTTCCGCAACACCAGCTCCTCCAGCGCATACCGCTGGCTCAGATGGCTGGCACGGAGCATATTCAGCTTGCTGACCTCCATATCTAAATTGCATTTTTCGATGATCTGCGGGTTTCCTGTGGCCAGTGCCTTGATCTCGGCATAGGACAGTGCCGTCTCGTCCACATCCTCCGCCGCACGGGCCGGTGCTTTGGAGGTCATGATCTGGGCAATAAACCGCTGCTTGGATTCCACCAGCTGATAGAGGTAGGCATCGAATGTGCCCTCGGTAACATAGCGGAAGATCTCCACCTCCGGATTTTGGTTGCCCTGCCGCACGATGCGCCCAAGGCGCTGCTGCAAGTCGCTGGGCCGCCATGGGCAATCGAGATCATGCAAGGCGATGAGCCTGTCCTGCACATTGGTTCCGGCTCCCATTTTTGCGGTGCTGCCCATGAGGATACGCACCTCGCCGCCGCGCACCTTGGCAAACAGCTCCTTTTTCTTTTGCTCGGTGTTGGCGGTGTGGATATAAGCGATCTCGTTTTCCGGAATGCCTATCTCAAGCAGCTTCCGCCGCAGATCGTCATACACATTGAAGCTGCCGTCCGCCTTGGGAGTAGACAGGTCGCAGAAAATCAGCTGCGTGCTGCGCTGTGCGGTACTCTCTGCCCATATCCGATAGACATTCCGGGCGCATACGGAAACCTTGCTGTTTTCATCGTCCGGTGCCAGAGAGCTTAGCAGCCGCATATCCAACGCCAGCTTGCGTCCGTCGTTGGTGATGCGCAGCATATTGTCGGTGCTGGGATCGACCACACGGGCGCGGACGCGCTCGGCACGCTCCGCCAGTCCTGCAACAGCTTTCTTTTGCAGCTCGCTGGGGTGGATGACCTCGGTGTGGAAGTTGGCCTTTGGGACGGGCAGCTTCAGCATATCCGCCGTCTGCACATCGGCCACCATTTTGAAGGTCGCCATCAGTTCCGGCAGATTGAAGAATTTCGCAAAACGGGTTTTCGGGCGATAGCCGCTGCCCTCCGGGGAAAGCTCGATGGCGGTAACGGTTTCACCGTAGTCGCTGGCCCAATCGTCGAAGTGGATAAGACCCATCTCCTGCAAGGTTTGATATTGCAAGTACCTCTGCACCGTATACAATTCCACCATACTGTTGGAGATCGGGGTGCCGGTGGCGAAGATAACACCGTGGCTGTCGGTCAGCTCGTCCAGATACTGACACTTGGCAAAGAGATCCGAGGACTTCTGCGCTTCCGTCTGCGCGATACCGCCGACATTGCGCATTTTCGTCATCAAAAAGAGATTTTTGAAACTGTGGCTCTCATCAATGAACAGCCGGTCGATGCCCAGCTCCTCAAAGGTCACGGTGTCGTCCTTGGTGCTCTGATCGTTGAGCTTCTCCAGCCGCGCCTCCAATGACTTACGGGTTCGCTCCATCTGCTTGATGGTGAAGTTTTCTGCTTTCTGCCGCTTAGCGTCGCTGATGGCCAGCAGCACCTCGTCGATCTGCCGCTGCAAAATGGCCTGTTGCCGTTCACGGGACAGGGGGATCTTCATGAGCTGACTGTGGCCGATGATGATTGCATCATAATCTCCGGTGGCAATACGGGCACACAGCCTGCGGCGGTTGCGCTTTTCAAAATCGCGTTCGGTAGCTACCAAAATGTTAGCGGCTGGGTAGAGCTGAAGCCATTCTGCCGCCCACTGTTCCGTGATGTGGTTGGGCACCACGATCAGCGACTTGGTGCATAGCCCCAGACGCTTCATTTCCATAGCGGCGGCAACAATTTCAAAGGTTTTCCCTGCACCCACTTCGTGTGCCAACAGCGCATTGCCGCCGTACAATACATGGGCGATGGCGTTCACCTGATGCTTTCGCAGGCTGATCTCCGGGTTCATCCCCACAAAGCGGATGTGGCTGCCATCGTACTCCCGCGGTCGGATGGAATTGAAGGTGTCGTTATAGATGCGGCACAGCCGTTCGCGCCGGTCAATGTCCTGCCACAGCCAATCGGCAAATTTGGACTTGATCAGCTCCTGCCGATCCTGGGCGATGGCAGTTTCCTTCACATTCAGCACCGGCCGCTCCTTGCCGTCCTCCACAACGGTATCGAACACCTTGACTACCCGCTGATTCAGTGTCTGCTCCAGGATGTGGTATGCCGTGATACGCTTGGTGCCGTAGGTGGTGACGGCTTTGATGTTGCCGCCGTCCATGCTTTTGTTGCTGATGTTCCATTCTCCGCTGTATTCGGAGCGAACGACCCGCATTCTCTGCCTGGCGTATACGCTGGTACCGAACAGCTCGAACATAAACTGCTGATAGACATCGGTAGGCACCCATGATGCACCGATCCGCACACCGATCTCCGCAGCGGTCAGCTCTGTCGGCTGCACAGCTTCCATGGCGGAGAGATACCCGGCAAGCTCCTGCTTCTTTTCAGCCGGTAGCGCTGCTTGCAGCGCCTGCAGCATACGCAGCTTTTTCCGCACATTGCCGGACAGAAATTCTTCGGCGGTGACATAGGGATATGCCGCCAGATCAAGCTGCACCGGACTGATCTCCTCCGGCGTAAGACCGCAACGGACATTCCGGTAAATGACCCCGGAAAGCTCCTGCACCAGCTCGTCCTCACTTTTACCGGACAGCTCCGACATAAAGCCGAGATCCACCTGCGCTTTTTCGGAGAGAGATACCGCCAGCGCCTCCGATGCCGTATCCACCTGCGTGACCGGCTCATGCGGGCGAATGGTGCGCTTGGTGAACATATCCGCCTTGCGGGCGAAATTGCCTTCGTTGTCCAGCACCTCCAACGAGCACAGCAGCGGATAGCTGCTGTCATCCGAAAAGGCAAGGTTGTTGCCGCGGGTGTAAAGCCGCCCGTATTTTTTGACATAGGCATCGTACAGCCCGTTCAGCTTCTCCTGCTCGCGCCGGATGATCTCATCGGGATGGTTCTCCGCCTGGTACTCGATGAGCTGACGGGTGCAGTCCCGCAGGGCGATCATGCCGCGCACTCGGTTCTCGGTGGTCAGCGGCAGTTCGACCGGCTCCATGCGGCTGTCAATGCGGAAATACAGCTTGCCGTCTACGCTGGTAAAGCTGTAATTACGCACATTCGGGTCGGCGGGAATGGATAAATCTTCCTCCTCCGGCCCGTCCTGCTCATAGGTGGGGATCTGTGCATGAAGCCCCGATACCGCTTCGCTCAGAAGATCGGCAAGATCGGCATTTTCATAGGGCTTGCACACGCTGTCCATGCCGTATTGAGTGCTCTCCATGGCCATCTCGCCCAGCACCATTTCCGGATGCCGGACGAAATAGCTGTTCATGCGGATGCCGTTTTCATCCGTGTCCAGATGCACCCAATCCGGTTCGATGTCCACAATGCGGTCACGCTTCTGGAGGAAGAGAATGTCGCTGGTCACATCTGTTCCGGCGCTGGCCTTGAAGGCCGTATTGGGCAGGCGGATCGCCCCGATGAGGTCGGCCCGCTGGGCCAGATATTTCCGCACGGCAGGGCTTTCCTTGTCCATCGTGCCCTTTGAGGTGATGAAGGCGATCACGCCGCCCGGACGTATCTTGTCCAGCGTCTTTCCGAGAAAATAGTCGTGAATGAGCCAGTGATGCTTGTCGTAGCGCCGGTCAACGACCTTGATATTTCCAAACGGCACATTGCCCACTGCTGCGTCAAAAAAGCTGTCCGGTATCTCCGCCTTTTCATAGCCGGTGACAGCGATCCGGCTGTTCTGATAAAGCTGTCGGGCGATGCGGCCGGAAATACTGTCCAGCTCCACGCCGTAGACCTTGCAATCCCTCATGCTGTCCGGCAGCATTCCCATAAAGTTGCCAATGCCGCAGGCAGGCTCCAACAGGTTGCCGCTTTCCAAGCCCATCTGTGCCAGCGCCTGGTAGATGGCGTCGATGAGAACGGGCGGGGTATAAAAAGCGGTCAGGCTGCTGGCACGGGCGGCGGCATATTCCTCCTCGGTGAGCAGCGCTTTCAGCTCGGCGTACCGGCTGTGCTTTTCATCGAAGCAGTCGGCAAGGCCGCCCCAGCCCACATAGCAGGAAAGGGTTTCCTGTTCCTCCGGCGTCGCCAGCCGGTTTTCGCTTTCCACTGCTTGCAGAGTGCGGATCGCCGCCACATTGGACGCATACTTTTCCGCCTTGCTGCCCACGCCCAGCTCCCGATCCGTGATGTGAAAGTCGTGCCGCTGCCCGGTCGGTATTTCCGGATAGAGCGGTGCAAACCGCATACGCTCCCGTTTGGGCTGCGGCGCTGTGAGCACAGCTTTTTCTTCGGCAGGTAATGCCGGTTCTATCTCTGAGGTTTCCGCTTCCGCTATGGGCGGTTCCGGCTCCGATACCTCCGGTTCTGCTGCCGGCCGTTCGGAAACGGCCTCGGTCGTTGGCGTTTGCAGGGTTTTCCCAAGGCCAAACATGGAATAGGTGCCGTCCAGATAGGCACGCATGGCTTCTATGCCCTGCTTTCGCAGGGTATAGTGCCGATCCTCCTCTTTCGTGGCTTCCCAGGCAGGGAGCATATTCTGATAAATTTCCTGCACGCGGTCGGCGTCGGAGAGCTGAACGGTCACAGCCTTTACGCACTCCCAATAGTCCGCAATGGCGTTTTGCGAAAAAGGCCGCACCACATCGTCCGGTGTATCCATGAAAAAGTTGACGATCTTCCGGGCCAGCTGTTTCCGCTCATACTCCGGCATGGCCGCCCAGTCGGCATCTGAGAGAAATTTGTTCTGGGAGATCAGCTCCCCGATGCGTTTGGCCGCCTCCGGCCATTTCAGCGTGACCTTGGCATAGGGGGCCGTGATACTGCCGTGGCTGAACTCAATGCCCTTGCCACGGGTGTGGGTGAGATTGTCATTCCCGCCGCTATGACCGCTGTACTCACCGTGATAATCCTTGAGGTATTTTTCACGCTCGGTCTTATCCTTGTGCGTGGCGTAAAAAGCGTACACGCCAAGGCGATAGTCGATGCTGCCGTCCCATCCACGCAGCACCTTGTCGATCTCATCGGCGGAAATAAAAAATTGCCGGTCGGGAGCAAACCCGTCGGCAACGGTAAAATGAAGCGGCTCCCGTTGTAGATCACGGAGCCGCTCCAGTATCTCTTTCGGACGGTAAAAGCGAAAACGCAAAAGGTCTTGCCCTGCATCCAGCGCGGCGTTGAACGCCGTCCATTCGTCCACGCACTTTTGCAGCGTATCCGGCGCACAGAGAAGCTCATAAATTTGCTTCTGCGTTTCCGGATAGCCGCCCTTGACGGATTGCGCCAGCATGGCCAGCGGCAGAAATCCCGCGTTTCTCGCTTCCGTTGTCATGTCCCGGCTGGTGTAGGCAATGCTGTCAGCAAGCCGCATCCGCTCGTAGTGATCGACCTCATCCAATTCACTTTGCGGCATATACCGCCCCAGCTCCAGCAGCTCCCGGATACGCTTTGCCGCTTCCTCCCAGGAGATCAGTGTGGCATTGCTCCGCTGCGCCGTGCTGCCGCGGGCAATACGCATCCCTTCGGCGTCATACCAAAGCGAAATCTTCTCCCCGTCAAAATAGAAGCCTGCACCGTTTTCTCCATAGTGCTTTTGCAGAAATGCGGCGTTGTCCGGCTTATCCTTCATAAAGTAGGCGCAGATGATAAGACGGCTGTGCTCGTCGTTCGCTCCTACACACAGGGCTTCATCCATGATCTGCTGCGGCAGCTTGGGATGGGAGAACAGTGGTGCGACCGGTGTATCCTCCGGTTGGTCGAACGCAGGCATATCAAACAGCGTAAGCTGCTGTGATTCCATCGGCACAAACGGTTTGATCTCGGTGTTGACATAGTATTCCCGTTTGTCAATGAGCTGTGCCGTAAAGCCTGCCACAAGCCCCCACGAAAACACGGTTTCGCTGGTACGGGAAAGATATGCACCCTCCCACATGAGCAGACCATTTTTCTGCGGACGATACCCCAGCCGTGCTCCGTCTGCAAGGATCTCGGTGAAACGGTCTTGATATGCCGAGCGGAGATATTCGGCACGCTCGGCCTCGTCCGGATGTGACCGGAAAAACAGTTCGATCTGCGCCTTCTTGTAGATCAGATCATCATTGCGGTTTTCAATGATGGCGAAAATTTTCTTTTCATCCAAAAAAGCGGGCAGCTCAGAGGGTGCTTCCTCCGCACTGTCCGCTTCTTCGGGTTCGGTGTTCAGCTGTAGATCAGCTCCGCCAGCACTGTCCCCTCGGCGGCGTTTCTCAGGTTGTTCATCAGCCCCACCCACTTCATCGGGTCGGCGGCTTTCAGCTCCTCCGTCACGCCCTCGGCCTGAGCCATCGCCGTCACCGTCTGTTCCACGCGCTGCCGCGCCGTCCGGTCGATCTCCGCCAGATGCTCGTTCAGCCTGCCCGATGTCAGCAGGTTCGTGAACAGCACCTTCCGGTGCTCCTTCAGATACCTCCGGCGCAGCAGGCCGTATTTCCCAAGGGCTGTTTCCGGCTCCTGCGGCGGCAGCAGATCCGGCAGCCGGTAGCCGTCCTTTATCGTGTATGTCAGTTCCATGGTTTTCGCTCCTTTCGGTCGGTGTTTCTGTTTGCTTGTCTATAGGATACTCATTTTCCGGTACCTGCGCAATTGTGCGAATTTGCTTTTGACGGCTTCGGACGGTCAATGCGATGGCGCTCAAACCGCTTTCGGCAATATCCCGTGTGGCCACGCCCAGGGCATTCAGCGTTTCCGGGGTATTGAAATTGAACACCTCAGAGAAATCCTCCGGATCAAAATATTCATCCGGTTCCAGCCCGCAGCGGCACATCAACATATACGCCGTACTGTTCTCCAGCAGACGGCGATAGAGAACCGACAAATTCAGCTCGTCCAGTTCTTCCAGCAGGCTGTTGTCCCGGCAATTCTGCAGATCATCAAGATAGTCCGTCATATTGTCCGCCGCAGCGTTTTCCATGGCGGATACTATGGCTTCCTCCAATGTGCCTTTATCGTCCAGCGCACCGAATCGGTTTTCCAATGCTTCGATCACATCCGGCTCCTGCTCGGCAGGCACCTGCCAGAGCGGCACGGGGCGGGACAAACGGCTTTCGTGGGTGTCGGATATATCAAAATAATACTTGAGGCGCGTGCGTCCCGGATAGTCCCGATCAAATACGGCAATGCCGGTAGCGCCCTTATTGACCCATCGGCCGAATTGACGGTTCCAGCGCTCTATCTCCAACACAGCCGTTGCGTCCGGGCGCTGTGCGTGTACCAGCACCTGCTCCTCAAAGGGCAGCTTATAATTCCGGCAGGCAGAGCGCAGAAATGCCGTCCACCGGTCTGCGCGGGCCAGTGCGGCGATCTCCTGCCGGTAAACCTCCGTGATCTCCTGAAATCTGCGTGCCATGGGCAGCACCTCCTATCTTTCCTTTGGTTTTTCCCTGTCCTTTTTCAGCAGGTATTTATCCATATATTCCCTGGCCGAACACAGCTCGCCGGTGTAGTTCCAGTCGTTTTCCGGGTCGATATGGCGGTAGGCGTTGTTATTGTACCGGTTCGGCTCCAGCTCGATGGGTGTCGCAGACAGCAGCGTTCCCCAGTGGTTAACCATGATCCAGCGGCCGATCTCCACGGGGATCCCGCACTGATCGTCGTCATTGCGTACCTCATAGAGATACAGCCCCTTGGGCACCGTGTTTCGGTCTACCCGCAGGCAGGTAAAGAGCATGGGACGGTCAAACACCTCCACCAGCTCAAAGCGTTCTTTTCTTGCATCAACAGACATACCGTTTTCCTCCTATCTTTCTCGCGCCGCTTCCCGGACGGGCGGAAACCGCCAGCCGTAGACCCGCCCGATCTCGTCGCCCAGGCGCTTTGTCACACGGGTCACATCGGCGCGGGTGGCGGTGCCGCTGTATAGCTTTTCTTTCAGCTGGTCGATCTGTGCTTCGCTCACATTCTCCTTGTAGGCACGGTAGAGATAATGGTTCGTGCCGTCGTGATGTACGGCATCGCAGCGCAGATCGCCCAGCCGGTCTACATACCATGTGGAATAGTCCATCTCGGAATACAGGCAATCGCGGATATTGCCGCTTTTGATCTCGGCATAACCGGGATACCGCCCATCCCAGCGTCCGATGTCTGCGATCAGCAGAATGGGGCGGGAGAGCTGAATGTTCAGATTGCACCGCTCGTCATCGAGATAGTCGTTGTTCTGCTCGACCATCAACTCCATCCGTTCCTGCTCGGAAAGCTCGGGGTACTGTTCCTCCAGATCGCCCCTCCAATCCTCGTAGTCCGGATCGCTGCTCCAGATAATATGTTTCTGCCCGGTCATCGTGCGTCACCTCGGTCTTTCTCCCGGCGCTTTAACGGCTGCCCCTGTGCATCGTAGTTGGCAGGATCAGCAATGGGCTTGTCAAAGCCGAACATGGAGCCGCCCTTCATGGCCTCCCCCTGAGCGCGGGTCACGCCCAGCTTGCGGTTATATTCCTCCACAAGCGCACGGGCTTCTTCCTTTGAGGTGTGGGGAATGTCCGTCTTGTAATAGCCGGTTTCGCCCCGTTTCAAAATCACCACATTTCCGGTGTCCAGCAGGAGAGAGTAGCACTGCTTTGGCAGGGAGGAGCGCAGCGGCACATAAGTGTTGCCGTTTCGCGCCATCCATTCGGCAAACTGCGCCATGTGATACAGGTTATCGACCCCGTAGCCGATCTCGGCGCGGTTCTCGTCAATGTAGCGGCAGGTGTGGTCACTATGGCTGCCATCCGGACGGGTCACACGGATACTGTCCCCATCGGGAATGCGGAACCGTTCCTTGCCGCTTGTATCAAGAAAGCAAATGCCGCGGGCCGCCTTTTCCATGTGCTGCTCCAGCATCTCCCGGCGATAGCAGTAGATATACAGGTTATAATCGCCCTGCATGGGATTCAGCCGCAGCAGATAGGCATACTCCGGCGTATCCACCCGGAATCCGTACTGCGGAATAAAATCCTCGGCAAACACACTTTCTTTGTGTTCATAGCAGTATCGGGAAAGGCTGCTGCGGTTTTTGAAAATGCCGTCATAGCGCTCGTCAAAACGCAGGGCATTGATAAAATCATCAAACTCATCCTTGAACGCCTGTGTTTTCAGCTCCCCGCAATGATCCTCCCATGAGGTGAAAAAGCCGTTGCCGCTTCTGTCCATGTCCCCGCGCAAATGACCGATGCAGCCGGTCTGCTTGTCGAGCTGCTGGCTGCCGGTATAACAGTAGCTGCGCTCTGCCGGGGTCATGATCTTGATCTCAAAGTCCATTACCGTTCACGCTCCTTTGTCGCTTTTGCCGCCTGTACAGAGAGCCGTTTCTGCCGTGCACGCCAATAGGCCGGGTTCCAGCGCTGCAGGCTCCGGTCAATGCAGGCTTCATATTCGCCGGGGCGGAAGTAGTTATCCGTCCGGGGTGCAATGATACCGCTGTCCATCAGTTCCCGCAGGGCCACCGACGCATCGCAGTCCTCCTCAAAATTCAGATACCCGCCTGCCTGAAAGCCGACCTGCTGTGCTTCCAGGGACAGCAACTGCCGAGCTGCGTCGATTTGGGCCATGATCCCTCCGTGGCCTGCCGTGGATACGCTATACACACCGGGACACAAAGTGTCGCAGCGTACAACAAGGCCCCAAGGGGAATCACTCGGTTCTCGATACATCATCGCTCACGCTCCTTCGGCAAGGATGAAATAGAAAGCTGCTGCGCTTCTGCCGCAAATCGCTGCTCCAATCGTTCCACGCTCCAATCCTTCTTGAATTGCCCCAGCGGGCCGGGACCGAACTGTGCCAACGCACGTTTGTCCATTTCCCGCAGCCGCTCCCATAACTCCGGGTGATACTGCCGGAGCTTTCGCAGCTCCCCAATGCCCTGCAACGGGCAGCACCAGCAGGAGCAGCGGTGGTAAATCTGATACAGCCCACCGAAGTCATAACCCCGGTCATAGCAGATTTGCAGGGCTTCCTTCTCCGTGATTCCCCAATCCACCAGCGGATAGCGCTCGCTTTTGATGCGCTTCGGCTCATCTGCGGCGATACCCACATAACTCACGGCCCGGTATTGTCCTTTCAGCCGGTTGATTTCCTTATGGATGAGATGCGTTTTCAGCTGCCCCGTACACCAGCGCACACGGGGACCGGGCCAGCCGTTTCCGTATAGAGAAACACCCAGCCGCTGCCGGTTTTCAATGCTGGCCGGTCGCTGCTTCTTTTCCTCAAACATCAGCCACTCAAAGCCTTTGGGATGGCGCAGCCACGTCAGATGCAGACCTCGCTCTGCAAACAGATAGTCGTTCAACTTTTGCAGATGCTCATACATTTCCGGAAATTCCATGCCCGTATCTGCCGTCAGGACCGCATGGATCGGCAGCCCTCGCTCAACCATGAGCAACAGCATAGCGGTGCTGTCCTTACCGCCGGACAGGGATACCGCATGGAACAGATCCTTTTCTTCCGTTTGATTGCTCATACCCATTCCGTCTCCTTTCAATTCGGTATGTAAAAGAGGGGCGGCCAATCCGGCCGCCCCCTTGGGATTCGTTCTTTGAAAATGCAGGAGTGCAAACACAAGACCGACACTGCGACGATTTGTTCCACTCCATGAAACTGCCCCCACACTGAATGTTCAGCATGGGGGCGGCGCTTTTATTCTGTAATGTACATTTGACTATAAATATCCAGAATAGAGTCTTTCGAGCGGCGAATACCTATATCCGTTAAACGAATGTCCTCCTGCCGCATTTGTGCTATAAACCGAGTAATATCCTCCATTATAGACTGCGGGACAGGTATTCTCTGATTTTCCCGTACAAGTTGGAACAGGCGAAACACATCCAGACGGTGTTTCTTGATGTCACGTGCGTTTACATGGATTCCTTCTGCTTTCTTGCTTTTCAAATCCAGCCAAGCTCTCATTTTCAGCGGAATAATATGTTCAGCATCTAATATGGAGATACCATCTGTAACTGTTCGTCCATCCAGAAGAAAGTGGTAATAATCATCATTGAGCAAAATCGCTGACAAGCTGGAAACTTCATCATCAATATGCAGCGGCATCAAGTGTGTATCTGGCTGCAAGACCACATTGCTTTGTGGCCTTGAAAATAATTCAATCATCTTGGGGTAAGCAGGGTTCGTTGGGTCCACAAAACGATAGAACTCCGGTTGACCGTTACTGCGTTGCCTGGCCTGATAGCCACCAGCTTCAATAAAAGCCCAAAAGGCTTTTGCAAAGTCTGTCGTTAAAGCCTCGACGATCAGCACCATGTCGATGTCAACGGTTTGCCTGAAATCAAGTCCTGCATCGTTCATCAGAAGATCACAGGCAAAGCCTCCAATTACAGTATATTGCTCCTTAAAATGATTGAAGTGCTCTCGGAATATATCTATGCCATTTACCATTTCGTTCTCCTTTATTCTTCCTCTTTGATTGGTAGTCCGTGCTTTTGCCGAATTTCATCCAAGCACGTCTGAACTCGTTCGTTTGGGTCGTTGTCCATGCTGAGCAGCAATGAAATGTCATCTACACAGCCGTCTCTCTCCAAAATGATCGGGTCATAGGACCACACTTCAATAACAGCACCGCCAAAGTCTTCAAAATACTGTTTTGTGCAGATATCTTCTGCTGGGATTTTTGCCGCCTCCTTTTTGGAAATCGCAATAGCACCATCCTGATCGTTTACCCCAATCATGGATTGCCGTGCCAGCGCCCGTATTCCACTTGCAATTGGATGCTCGATTTGGGCGGTTCCTTTTACGTAAAGAATTCGATCAACAGGCGTTTTCAGTCGCCCGTATGCTTTTTCCAAAAGTTCTGATTTGGTGTATGCCGTTGTGATCCATTTATTCGTGCCTTCTGCTGTTTGCGAGATCAGACCCGAAGCAGAGAGGTCATTGATTGCCCTTGTACAGGTCGCCTTTGAGAGCGAAAGTGCCTTTGCAATCTGTGTCAGATTTACGGACCCAGTATTCTCTGCATAGTATAAATATAGAAATACAAGCTGTGTACCGGGTGCCATTTTTGCCATAATGGCAGCGTCCGCCTTGAATTGCTCATGAAAAGCGCACCCCCAAAACGGAAGGTACACCTGCTGCGAAAGAGACACAAACGGGATGTGTTCTTCCAGCATACTCCGTCGTTGTAACGCAGACAGGTTGTCTAAGCACAGTGCACAGGGAAGAGAACAAAGTTCCTGAAACTTCTTCAACTGCTTTTTTAATGTAGGCAATCGCCAAGAAGAGCCATTTGGCTTCAAAAGAACACACGCATGGTCTCCCCAACTTAACAATTGGGGGGTATATCCGTCCTTGATATAGTAGGGCGTGTCATCCGTGTAGTCGAATCCCTTCACTGTAATATCGGGGCCGAATACTAATTTAAGGAAAGATAGCATATCAGAAAGACTCCTTCGCTTCCGCCTTTTGTTTCACTTTTTCTTAATTGTACCGTTAAAACTGAAACTTGTCAAGTGAATACGAAACAATTGAGTAGATGGCACACAAACAGTATAGCCATTTATTCACAAATACCATCCTGTTATTGTTGGTTCACGCCGAAAAACTTTTCTTTCCCATAGAAAAAAGGGCGGCCGATCTGGCCGCCCCTTGGCGCTTATTTTTTACGCTTGCGCATCAGCAGTATAGCCGCAGCGCCGATGCCGGAAATGCCCAGCAGACCCAGCCACAGTGCCATGTGGCTGTTGTCTCCGGTCTGCGGCACCTCCAGTGCGGGCTTCTTTTCATTGTGCATCTCCACCTCCGTTACGGCTCCCTCAAAAACGGAGGCCGTCTTGTCAGCCGGGAGGAGATACCCGTCCGAAGTGCCGTCCCGCACCTCGGACACGGCGTAGTCCCCGATGCGCAGGCCCTCGATGAGAATGATGCCGTCCGCATCGGTCTGGAACACCCGGTCATAGCCGTTGGCCCCGGTAACACGGAAGGAAAAGCCCGCCAGCTTCCCATCCGAGGAGGTCTTGACGATCCGAAGAGACCCCACCTGCGCCGCATTGAGAAAGCCCTTTCCGGCTTCATTTTCCACGGTCACGGTTTCGCCGTCCGTGGTGATGGCAAAGTAGTAGGCGCTCTCGTCCAGATAAAAGCCCTCCGGGGCCTTGGTTTCCTTTGCAAAATAACCGCCGTAGCAGAGGCCAGTCAGTGCATACTCGCCGCCGCCCAGGTCCTCCATCGTGCCCAGCAGTTCGTCCTCGTCGTTCAACTCCTGATTGCGGTTGCTGTCACGGTAGACCTCAAACACGGCTCCCTCCAGCTTGTTTTCCGGGTAGTCCTTGTCCACCTTTGTGAGGTTCACGCCGCCCCGGATGACCTGTTCGGTCACATCCAGCGCAATGGGATTATATTCTGCCGTATAGCGCTGAGGCTCTGCACCGACCGGGTACACGGTATCGTCCAGCAGATAGCCCTCGCTGGGCGTGATCTCACGAATCGTCCAATCATCCCCGCAGGCATAATATACGGTCGTGAATTGGCCATTTCCGTCCGTCACATAGGTGTCCACAAGCTGCCCGCCCTTGTATACGCCATAGACCGCGCCGGACAGCTTGGCATCGCCCTGGGGTGTTCCGGTGGCGCTGTCGCTTTTCGTAACGGTGGCGTTCCACTTTTTCAGCACATTGTGGATGCTCTTGTGCGTGACCTTGCTCCATTCCACTGCTGCCGTCTGATCCTCGGGTATCACATAGCGAACATCCGTATCCACCTCGGACAGCACATAGCCTGTGCCGATCAGCACATCGGAAAATACGGCCTTGCCCGTGCTGTCTGTTACGGCGTACTCGTCTACGGGCAAGCCCGAAAGCGAGGCGCCTGTCAAGTGAAATTTCACACCCTCGATCAAATGATCCTCCGAGGTTTTGATGACCTCCAGACTGCCCCGCTTCAGCGTATTATGGAAGGTCACGGTGGCGACCTGACCGGAGATCACAGTCACTTGACGCACCTCTTGGGGTTCATACCGGTCACTGCTCTGCTCCGTCACGGTGTAAGCGCCGGGGCGGAGATCATCGAGCTGCATTTCGCCGTCTGCATTGGTCGTCACGGTCTGCTCCGTACCGTTGCCGGAAACGGTGAAGGAGATGCCGGACACCTCGCCGTCCTCGCTGGTTTTGATGATCTTGACGCTGCCATAGCCGACCTTCAGGTGCAGGTAGGCGTACATGGGGTCGCTGACGGTATCCCGGAAGGTGACGACATCCTGCATGGTGCCGTCTGGGCCATAGTGGCCGTCGCTCCAGACCAGCACGCCCTGCCGGGTGTTGTTTCTGACGGCAGTAATGGTCACACCATCTGCGGAAGCCGTCTCGGCAGAGATAGTCAGGTCGTTCCCATCGACTGCAAAGGTCATATCCGACTGGGCCGAAGAGAAGGCATATTCGCCCAGAACGCCGTTGGTGTCCGTCAGGGTAGCTGTGTAGCGGCCGCCGTCCCAACTCAGTTCAACCGTCTGTGCAGCTTCCTCACTGCGGTCCATGAAGCTGGGGACGACGGTGTGCTTTTTCACGCTGGCCTCGATGCTGTCGTAGTAGGCAGAGAACCGACTATAGAGCGGATGGGAGGTGCGGTAGACGGACTTCACGGCATCGGCGCTGCCGGGGTCAACGTGATTGAAGTCCGCATCCCGCTCCCCGACCACCGTTTCCCACACCAGCACCTGCGTGGCCATCATGTGGGCCAGCTTGTCGGCGTCGGCCTTGTTCTGAGAGCGCCAGTCGAGGGAGAGATTTCCCTGATAGCCGTACTGCATGATGCGGCCAAGGAGCGTTTTCATGGTTCGGCCATCAATGGTGCGGTTATATTCGGCGGGGAAGGTGTCCCAATAGTCCTCCCCATAGCTTTCGTAGGAACGGTACAGGTTTCGGGGAACGCCTGGCTCGATGCAGTAGCAGGCCGGGCCGTCGAAGGAGCCGATGGTGTGCAGCGTGGTCATCCATGTTGCCTCGCCGGATGTCCAGCCGTTCATGTAGTGCAGCTCGTCGTGGCCCCAAGTGCCGCTGTAATCCAGATTGGCGTCGCCGTCTCTGGGGAATGCCACCGAGTACGAATCCGCAGTTTCTCCGGTGAATGCGGCGGCATAGGCCGTCATGCCGCTGCCGAGGATGGCGGTGAAGCAGATCAGCAGAGCCAACAGCCCGGAAATGCTTCTGCGATAGAGTTTTTTCATTTGTTAGACCTCCTAAGAGTAAAAATAAAAAGCACCATCCGGAAAAGGATGCTGCTTTCTGTACGATATGGACTTGTGAGATAATCTCTTTTTCAGCCGGTACAGCCGGTAGGAAGGGGGTGAGGTGTGGAGAGGGGGGAGCGGAAAAACCGGCCCTGGCACACAGCTTGTCCGATGGGCAGACTTTCCCCTGGGCGGAAGATTCAGCGTTCCATTTCCCGCTGCCGCTTTCTGTAATAGTCCAGTGCCTTGATGATCGTATCCTCCATAGTCCGTGCGGGCGTCCCCGGCTTGAAATATTTGCTGATACGCTCCTTGGGTATCCGAAATTGTTCCTTCTGGTTGGGCTTTTCCTCCTCCATGATGGACAGGATCACCGCATCGGTCAGCTTTCCGTCTCGGCTGAACGCCTTCATCTTAATGGCCTGTGCAAGCGACGGCGTGCAGTCCTCGCGTCCCATGGTGTCATAAAGCGCGCTCTGCTCCTGTTCGGTAAGGTAAGAAAGCTCCACCGCAGGGCGAAAGGCGATCCGACCGTCATCCACCATGTCCAGAATTTCCGGGATGAGGTTGGTGAGGCGGATAAAACGGCGCACTTGCTCATAGCTATCGCCTGATGTTTTGCCGACTATTGCAGATGACAACGCATCCTTTCCTTTTAACT
>OGWU01000910.1_pt1 | contig 18340 bp, 18 predicted proteins | sample 1576071 | NCBI WGS metagenome assembly OGWU01 (sample SAMEA3541582, study PRJEB24748) | human gut metagenome | biome: human gut; feature: human-associated habitat; material: faeces | place: China | collected 2012
GATGTCCGCAGGATTGACACAGATGGAAGGCAGTCGGAACCGGCGGGCATGCGACCACGCGGATGTGCCTGGAGGCGCTGGAGAAGTACGCCGGGCCCGAGAAGTTTGTGCTCGACCTCGGCTGCGGCAGCGGCATACTCGGTATAGGCGCCCTGGTGCTCGGCTGCGCCTACTGCGCCGGCTGCGACGTGGATCCCAAGAGTCCCGAGTCCGCCGCTGAAAATGCCAAACTCAACGGCATCCGAGAGAGCATCTACAAGATGTACGTCGGCGATATCATCTCCGACGCCGGGCTGCGCGCCGAGCTGGGAGCGGGCTACGATATCGTGCTCGCAAACATCGTCTCGGACGTCATCATCCCCCTCGCGCCGCATGTCCCCGGCTTCATGTCGCCGAAAGGCGTATTTATTACAAGCGGCATCATCGACGGCCGCGAGGCCGAGGTGCAGCGCGCTCTCGAGGCTGCCGGCTTCGAGATAACCGAGCACCTCCACGAGGAGGACTGGCACGCCTTTGTGTGCAGGCTCAAATAAGGCAAAAGGCCGCCCCGCAGGGGGCGGCTTTTTTTGCGCATAAATACAAACAACCGGCCCCGTAGGGCCGGCCGTTTGCAAAAAGAGAGGGGAAAATGTATGGAAAAGGAGTGAGAAGTATCGGATTTAATAGATGTCGCTGGTCTCAACCAGCGCAACATCGACCTGGAGGGTCTCGCCGTCGCGGTAGATGGTGAAGGTCATTATCGTACCCACGTCATACTGCGCGATTATGGCGGCCACGTCGGAGGTCTGGCGCACGCCCACGCCGTTTATCGCGGTGACTATGTCGCCCACGCGGATGCCCTGAGCCGCTGCGTCAGAGCCGGGGGCCACTTCCATCACGTACAGCCCCTTGGGCAGGTCATAGTATTCCGCGGCGCTGTCCGGTATCTGTCCGACCGTTATCCCGATCGCGGGGCGGCCGCTGACCGTACCGCTCGCGATGAGCTCGTCTACCACGCTCTTGATGGTGGAAACGGGTATCGCAAAGCCTATGCCCTCAATGCCGGTAGCGCTCTCGTTCGCGGCCTTCATCTTCATGTTGGTTATGCCGACCACCTGGCCGTGCATATTGATGAGGGGCCCGCCGGAGTTGCCGTCGTTTATGGCGGCGTTGGTCTGCAGGAGGGTCATGGAGTGGTTGTTGTAGGGGATGTCGCGGCTTATGGCGGAAATTATGCCGTCCGTCATGGTACCGCGCAGCTCGGCGCCAAGGGGATTGCCTATGGCGACGACCGAGTCGCCCACGCTCACCTGGTCGGAGCAGAACTCCGCCGCTGTGAGTCCCTCGGCTTCTATCTTCAGCACCGCCAGGTCGCTCACGCCGTCTATGCCGACGAGCAGCGCCTCATACTCCCGGTCGTCGTACAGCGTCACTGTCGCGGAATACGCGCCTTCGATTATATGGGCGTTGGTGGCGATGTAGCCGTCCTCGGAGATCACTATGCCGGTGCCCCAGAAGTAGCTTGTGTCGCTCACCATGGCGGTGATGCTGACAACGGAGGGATAGCACTTGGCGTATATCTCCTGGAAGCTCAGCTCCTCCGTGTCCGGCTCGGGAACGGGCTCTATGCTGAGTTCCCCGGTCTCCTCCGCACGCGGAATGCTGCTGCTTCCGGAAATGCTGCCGGGCGTGCGCGCATTCGGAAGCGTGCGGGAGACGCCGCGCTTTATCGAGCGCGCGGACGGCGCATATATGACAGATGCGGACGGCAATACCTATATTGACTTTGTCGGTTCCTGGGGACCGATGATTCTGGGGCATAATCACCCGGAGGTATTAAAAAGCGTCACGGAGACGGCGGCGAAGGGACTGAGCTTCGGCGCGGCGACGGAAAATGAAGTAAAGATGGCACGGCTGATCTCGGAGATGGTTCCCTCTATCGAGATGGTGCGCATGGTAAACTCCGGCACGGAGGCGGTGATGAGTGCACTCAGGGCGGCGCGCGGCTTTACAGGCAGAAATAAAATCGTGAAATTTATGGGATGCTATCATGGTCATACCGACGCGATGCTGGTGAAGGCAGGCTCCGGTGTCATGACGGCGGGCGTGCCGGACAGTGCGGGCGTACCGGCGGGCTGTACGCAGGATACGCTGTCGGCGGTATACAACGATCTGGAGAGCGTGCGTGCATTGTTTGAGAGCTGCGGGGAGGAAATCGCCGCAGTGATCGTGGAGCCGGTCGGCGCTAATATGGGCGTTGTGCCCCCGGTGGAGGGGTTTCTGCAGGGACTGCGCGCGCTCTGCGACAGGTACGGCAGCCTTCTTATTTTTGACGAGGTGATCACCGGATTTCGATTAAGCGCAGGCGGAGCGCAGGAGTACTTCGGCATAAAGCCGGATCTGACTACCTTTGGAAAAATCATCGGAGCCGGGATGCCGGTGGGCGCGTACGGCGGCAGACGGGAAATCATGGAGATGGTTTCGCCCGTCGGAAGAGTTTACCAGGCGGGTACCTTAAGCGGCAATCCGGTGGCGATGGCGGCAGGGCTTGCGCAGCTTAACATTCTGCGGAATACGCCCGGCTTCTATGAAGAGCTGAATGCAAAGGGCGACTGGTTCTACGGGGAGCTTGGAAAGATCCTGACGCATTATGGTGTGCCGCACTGTCTGAATCATATCGGCTCGCTCGGCTGCGTGTTCTTTACCGGGGAGAAGGTGCACGACTATGCTTCGGCAAAGACGGCGGATACAGAGAGCTATGGCAGGTATTTTGCATATATGCTGAATCATGGTGTATATTTTGCACCATCGCAGTTTGAGGCAATGTTCCTCTCGGCTGCACATACCCGCAAGAAGGAGCTGGCGGATACCCTGCAGAGGGCTGAGGATTATGTTAAAGAAAATTACTGAGATCATTCTGGTGCCGGTCACGATACTGTTTCTCATCTCAGCAGCCGTGTACCTGACGCTGGCGTGCAGACCGCTGTATTATTTTGATATACAGCATTTAAAGATTGCGGAGGAATCGGGTTATTCCGAGAAGGAGATCCGGGAAAACTATGATGCGCTGATCGACTACAACCTCTCGCCGCGGCAGGAAAAACTGGAATTTCCGACGCTGCCGATGTCCAGGGAGGGGGAGATCCATTTTGGCGAGGTGAAGGTGATCTTTCAGCTCTTTTTGCGGATACTGGCAGTCACTGCGCCGCTGGTGGCGGCAGCCGTCATTGTTTTCTGCGTGAAAAAATGGAAATTGACGTTTCTGAAATGGGCAGGACTTCTGACGCCGCTTCTTGTCGCGGTGCTTGCGATACTGATCGCCGTGGACTGGGATCGTGCGTTTGTACTTTTCCATGAGCTGGTTTTTGCAAATGATTACTGGTTGTTCGATTCGGCGACGGATCCGGTGATCACCATTCTTCCGGATACCTATTTCCTGCACTGCGCAGTGCTGATCCTGGCGCTGATCCTGATCGGCTCGGCAGTCTGCGTGGCCCTTTCCAGGGTGCAGTCCCTGCGCGGATATTCCGGGATCGTAAAAGAAAAGCATAATGCGCAAAGTGCGCGGAAAAGGAGAGAAAAATGAAAAGACTTTATAAATCGGCAGACGATAAGATGATCTGCGGCGTATGCGGCGGGATCGCAAGATATTTTAATATCGACTCGACGCTGGTCCGGCTGATCTTCGCGATTTTCGGACTCACCGGCGGCAGCGGGGTGCTTGCTTACATTATCGCGGTGATCATTATCCCGTCGGAGCCGTAGAGGATTTTAAAAAAAGATGTATAAGCGGCGGAAAATGGACGATACTCCTTAAAGAAAACAGGAAAGGGGTATGGTTTTTATGCCGAAAAGCAAGAAAAAAATTGATCTGGAGAATATGGAACCGGAGGAAAAGCTGAAGTATGAGATTGCGGATGAGCTGGGACTTTTAGACCGTGTGCTGCAGGACGGCTGGCGGTCGCTGTCCGCAAAGGAGACGGGGCGCATCGGCGGTCTTATTACAAAGCGCAGACGGGAAGAAAAAGTATAGGGATTACATGAAAAATCTGATACAGGATCTGAAAAATAACGATTTCAAAAATATTTATCTTCTCTTCGGGGAGGAGGACTATCTGAAAAAGCAGTATAAGCACCGTCTGCAGACGGCGCTCATCTCCCCGGAGGATACCGTAAATCTGAACTGCTACGAGGGGAAAAACATTTCTGTGAACGAGCTGATCGACCAGGCGGAGACGCTGCCGTTCTTTGCTGAGCGGAGGCTTCTTGTCATTCAGGACAGCGGGTTCTTTAAGAGCGCCAGCGCGCAGCTCGCACAGTATCTTGAGAATGTTCCGCCCACCACGTATTTTCTTTTCGTGGAGGATGAGGTGGACAAGCGGCAGAAGCTCTACAAGGCGGTGAAGAGCCACGGCAGGATCGTGGAATTTAAGAAGCAGACGGAGGATACGCTGTCGCGCTGGATCCTGGGGATTTTAAAAAAGGAAAACAAGAATATTACGCGCAGGGCGATGGATCTGTTTCTGGAAAAGACCGGAACGGATATGAACAATATCAGCACGGAGCTGGAAAAGCTGCTCTGCTACACCATCGACAAAGATGTGATCATGCCGGAGGACGTCGAGGAAATCTGCACGACGCAGACTGTCAACAAAATTTTTGAGATGGTGAACGCCGTTTCCGCCGGAAATAACCGCAGGGCGCTTGATCTGTACTACGATCTGCTGGCGTTAAAGGAACCGCCTATGAGGATACTGTTTCTTGTGACCCGGCAGTTCAACCAGCTTCTTCAGGTGAAGGGGCTGCGAAGCCACGGCTACGATGCGGACAGCATTGCGGAAAGGCTGGGAATGCAGCGGTTTGTCGCCCAGGGCTGCGTGCGGCAGTCGGAGCGGTTTTCTGAGGCGCAGCTAAAGCAGCTTGTCACGCAGTGCGTGGAGACGGAGGAAGCGGTCAAGACCGGCAATTTAAATGAAAAACTCGGCGTGGAGCTGATCCTCGCGAAAAAATCATAGACGGAAAAAGGGAAAAGCACTAAAAAGGGAGTTCTCACATAGACTAATAGAAACCCCTTTGAGGTGCTTTTTTATGAAGTCTTTTCCAAAGCCGCTTACTCCCGAAGAAGAAGCCCTGTTTCTTCAGAAATATAAGGAGGGCGACCTGGAAGCGAAAAAAATTTTGATTGAGCGGAATCTGCGGCTGGTGGCGCATGTGGCAAAAAAGTATCAGAAGCAGGGGGAGGATGGGGAGGACCTGATCGCGGTTGGAACCATCGGGCTGATAAAGGCGATCTCTACCTTTGATCACGCCAAGACCAACAAGCTGGCAACCTACGCTGCCCGATGCGTGGAAAACGAGCTTTTGATGCTGTTTCGCTCACGAAAAAAGATTGCGCGCGAGGTATCGTTAAATGAACCGATCGGAACCGACAAGGAGGGCAATGAGATCAGCCTGATCGACGTGATCGAGGGGGAGACCATTGATGTGATCGAGCGCATGGAGCTGGATCAGAATACGCAGAAACTCTATGGTCTGCTGGAAAATGTTCTCTCAGAGCGTGAAAAAGAGATCTTAAAGCTCCGGTACGGGCTTTATGGGAAATCGGAGATGACACAGCGGGAAATTGCTGATAAAATGGGGATATCAAGATCGTATGTATCGCGGATCGAAAAGAGCGCGGTCGCGAAGCTGCGGCAGCACTTCCAGATATCGCAGGCATGACGGACGGCGGCGTTTTATAAGGAGAGAGCATGATCTATTTTTGCAGAAAAACCATAGAAAAACAGGAAAAGCATACAAAGCAGACAGAAAACGCAAGGGAGCTGCTGCTTGCCGGACTTCGTCTGGAGTACGGCATAGAGCGGCTGCCGGTGATCGCGGCGTCGGAGCTGGGAAAGCCCTACTTTCCGGAAATGCCGCAGATTTTTTTTAATTACAGTCATTGCCGGGAGGGGATCCTCTGCGGCATCAGCAGCACGCCCATCGGCGTGGATATGGAGACTGTGCGGGATTACAAAGGACCACTGGTTAAGCGGGTATGTCATGAACAGGAAGCGTCTCTTCTGCAGGAAGCAGCGCAGAAGAACCGGATGCTGACGAGAATCTGGGTGGCAAAGGAGGCGTATCTGAAATATCTCGGCACCGGCATCCGAAGCGATATGCGGCTTCTGGATATGTCTGCTGCTGTGCGGCAGGATAAGTTTACGTACGGCGGCTGTTTTCTGCGGCTCTGGGAACAGGAGGAGATCTGTATGTGCGCCTGCACAGAAGCGCCTTATCGCGGCGCACTTACACAACTGGAAATCTGATTATATTTTTGTTGCATTTTTAAAGTATTTATGATATCATATCGTTAAAATAAGTCGAAAACTTTTCTGAATCATCTGGAAATCGTGACGATCCTGTATCTTTATAGTTATGGGAATCTTTTATCACCTGCGCGCGGCAGTACGAAAGTGAAAGGGGAAATGTGTTTGTTTAGTACAGTGACGTCTGCGGCTATCTTTGGCGTGGAGAGCAGACCGGTGAATGTGGAGGCGGATATTACCGACGGGCTGCCGTCGTTTGCGATGGTGGGCTTTTTGTCAACACAGGTGAAGGAGGCGCAGGAGCGCGTGCGCACTGCCCTGAAAAACAGCGGGCTTCGTATGGAGCCCAAAAGGATTACCGTCAATCTGTCGCCTGCGGACGTGAGAAAGAGCGGAACAGGCTTTGACCTTCCGATCGCGGTGGCGGTGGCTGCAGCTTACGGAAAGGTTCCGGGAGAGCGCCTTGAGGGGATTCTGATCGCCGGAGAATTAAATTTAAACGGAGAGGTGCTGCCGGTACCGGGCATCCTGCCGATCGTGGCGGGCGCGCGGGAAAGCGGCTGTCATACCTGCATTCTTCCAAAGGCAAACGAAAAGGAGGGGGCGGTTATTTCCGGTATCCGGATCCTTGGCGTGGAGACACTGGCAGAAACGATCGCGTACCTAAAGGGCGAACGCGCGCTGAAGCCGGCGTGCGCTTCGGAAAATGGCGCCGGGGAAGCGGAGACGCACTACGAGGATTTCGCGGAGATTGCCGGACAGGAGGCGGCGCGGCGGGCGGTGGAGGTGGCGGGGTCCGGCTTTCACAATCTGCTGATGGTGGGACCGCCCGGCTCCGGAAAATCGATGCTTGCGCGGCGCATACCGGGGATTCTGCCGCCGCTTTCGCTGGAGGAGAAGATCGAGATTTCGAAGGTTTACAGCATCGCCGGGATGCTGAACAGGGATTGCCACCTTGTACAGCAGCGTCCGTTCCGCGCCCCGCATCACAGCATCACGGCAAAGGCGATGGCGGGAGGCGGCAACTATCCGCGTCCCGGAGAGGTAAGCCTGGCGCACAACGGCGTATTGTTTCTGGACGAGCTGCCGGAGTTTTCGCGGGAGACGCTGGAGGTGCTGCGGCAGCCGCTGGAGGAGCGCCGGGTGTGTATTTCCAGAACCAGCGGCATCTGCACTTATCCGGCAAATATTATGTTAGTTGCGGCGATGAATCCCTGTCCGTGCGGAAATTATCCTGATATTGCAAAATGCCTTTGCACGAATCATCAGGTGCGGCGGTATTTAAATCGGATCAGCTCGCCGTTTCTGGACCGCATCGACATCACGATCGAGGTCCCGGCGCTGCAGTACCGGTCTCTGGAAGTGAAGAAAACGGCGGAGACGTCGGCGCAGATCCGGGAAAGGGTGTTAAAGGCGCGTCGGATACAGGAGCAGCGCTACAAAAATACGCCGTTTCGTTTCAACGCCGATCTCGACCAGAGCGGCATCCGCACTTACTGTCCGCTTGGCAGCACACAGGAGATGCTGATGCAGGAGGCATTTGAGAAGCTTGATCTAAGCGCACGCACGTATTACCGTATTTTGAAGGTGGCGAGGACGATCGCCGATATGATGGAAAGCGGGCGGATCGAGACGGAGCATTTGCAGGAAGCGCTTTGCTATCGCAGCATTCATAAGCGCTACTGGCTAAACCGATAGAAAGGGCGGAAAATTGGAGAAGCTATACGACGAGAGAAGAGAGCTGGAGTGGTTCTGGCTCTGCAGCATTCCCGGACTTTTTGAAGCAGACCGGAAACGGCTTCTGCAGGTTTACCGGGAACCGGGGAGATTATATACTGAGGCAAAGGGAAAAAAGGGGCTGCTTCCGGTTTTAACGGAGAAGAAGCTGCAGGCGGTGCGCAGTCACTGGGAGCTTTCCCGCGCGCAGGATGCCTATCATAAGTGGAGAGAAAAGGGAATACAATTTATTAGCTGCGAAAATCCATTGTATCCCGCACGGCTTCAGCAGATACCGGATTACCCCTCCGGCCTGTTTTATAAAGGAGCGATGATTTCGAAGGAGGAACGCTGTGTGGCCGTCATAGGCGCGCGAATGTGCACTTATAATGGAAGAAACACTGCACAGGAGCTTTCAAAGCGGCTTGCCCAAAACGGCGTTTCCGTGGTGAGCGGCATGGCATACGGTATCGACGCGCAGGCACAGGAGGCATGCATAAAAGCCGGCGGCAAAAGCTACGCCGTTCTTGGCTGCGGCGCGGACATCTGCTATCCGAAGGAAAACAGGGGGTTATATGAGGCGCTGGCGGATAAAGGCGGCGTTATATCAGAATTTTATCCGGGCACGGCGCCTGCCGCCTGGCATTTTCCTATGCGAAACCGTATTATCAGCGGGCTGTCCGAGATTGTAGTGGTGGTAGAGGCGCGGAAAAAAAGCGGTACGCTGATCACGGCGGATCTGGCGCTGGAGCAGGGAAGGGATGTCTATGCGTTCCCGGGACGTATGCAGGACGCTTTGAGCGCCGGATGCAACCGCCTGATCCAGGAGGGCGCGGGGATGATCACCGATATAGAGGAGTTTCTGGAAACAAATGGTTTCCTCACAAGAAAAGCCGCAAAAGAGAAAAATCCAAATCTGGTACTTGCATCGTCTGAAAAATTGGTGTATAGTTGTCTGGATTCTGATGCAAAGAACCTGCAGACGCTGGCGGAGGAGACAGATCTTCCCATCTGGCAGCTTATGGGAGTTTTAAGCACCCTGGAGCTGAAGGGGCTTGCGTCAGAAAGCGGTAAAAATAATTATGTAAAAATGAAATGATTTTTACGGAGGAAATCCTGATGGCGAAAAACCTGGTAATTGTGGAGTCTCCCACAAAAGTCAAGACGATAAAGAAATTTTTAGGCTCAAATTATGAGGTGGCGGCCTCCAACGGGCATGTGCGCGATCTGCCGAAAAGCCAGCTCGGTATCGACGTGGAGCACGATTATGAGCCGAAGTATATTACCATCCGCGGAAAAGGGGAGCTGCTTGCGTCGCTGCGCAAGGAAGTAAAAAAAGCGGATAAAGTTTATCTGGCAACCGACCCCGACCGCGAGGGGGAGGCGATCAGCTGGCATCTTGCGCATGCGCTGAAGCTGGACGAGGATAAGATGCGCAGAATCACCTTCAACGAGATCACAAAAAACGCGGTGAAGGCATCGCTCAAAAACCCGCGGAAGATTGATATGAACCTTGTGGATGCGCAGCAGGCAAGGCGTATGCTGGATCGCATGGTGGGTTATGAGATCAGCCCGCTTCTGTGGGCGAAGGTAAAGCGGGGCTTAAGCGCCGGAAGAGTGCAGTCAGCGGTTCTGCGTCTGATCGCCGACCGGGACGAGGAGATCAATGCGTTCGTGTCGGAGGAATACTGGACCTTAAATGCGGTCCTGGATGTGCGGGGCTCAAAAAAGCCCCTGGAGGCAGCCTTTTACGGAACCGAGAAAAAGAAAATGACGCTTCATTCCCGGGAGGAGCTGGATACGGTTTTAAAGGAACTTGAACAGGAGGAATTTTCTGTTGCAGAAATTAAGACCGGAGAGCGTGTGCGCAAGGCGCCGCTGCCGTTTACGACCAGTACCCTGCAGCAGGAGGCGTCTAAGGTGCTGAACTTTTCCACGCAGAAAACAATGCGTATCGCGCAGCAGCTTTACGAGGGCGTGGATATCAAGGGAAACGGCACCGTCGGTCTGATCACCTATCTGCGTACCGATTCCGTCCGTATCGCTGACGAGGCGGATGCGGCGGCAAAGGAATATATCAGAGAGCAGTATGGAAGCGATTATGTGGCGGGCGAAAGCCAGGGGAAGGCATCCGGGAAGAAGATCCAGGATGCGCACGAGGCAATCCGTCCGAGTGATATCGGGCGCACGCCGACGCTCATCAAGGAGTCGCTGTCGCGGGATCAGTTCCGTCTTTACCAGCTTATCTGGAGAAGATTTGCGGCGAGCCGTATGGCGGGCGCGCGCTACGAGACGATATCGGCGAAAATCGGAGCCGGACAGTACCGCTTTACCGCTTCCGCCTCTCATCTGGCGTTTGAGGGCTTTATGGCTGTCTATACGCAGGAGTCGGAGGAGGACGAAAAGAGCCAGTCTGTTCTTACAAAAATCACAAAGGAGACGGTTCTGACAAAAAAAGAGCTGCAGGAGAAGCAGCACTTTACGCAGCCGCCTGCTCATTACACGGAGGCGGCGCTGGTAAAAACGCTGGAGGAGCTTGGCATCGGCCGTCCGAGTACGTATGCGCCGACCATCACGACGCTGCTTGCGCGCAGATATGTAATAAAAGAAAATAAAAATTTGTACATGACGGAGCTGGGCGAGGTCGTCAACCAGATGATGAAGAAGGCGTTCCCGAGCATTGTGGACGTAAACTTTACGGCAAACATGGAGTCGCTTCTCGATAAGGTAGAGGAGGGTGTCGTGAACTGGAAGACGGTGGTCAGCAATTTCTACCCCGACCTTGAAGAGGCGGTGAAGCAGGCGGAAAAGGAGCTGGAGAGCGTAAAGATCGCGGATGAGGAAACCGATGTCATCTGTGAGCAGTGCGGGCGCAATATGGTGATCAAATACGGACCGCACGGAAAATTCCTCGCATGTCCGGGCTTCCCGGACTGCCGCAACACAAAGCCCTATCTGGAGAAGATCGGCGTGCCCTGCCCGAAGTGCGGCAGGGAGCTTGTCGTGCGCAAAACGAAGAAGGGCAGACGTTACTACGGCTGCGAGAATAATCCGGAATGCGACTATATGACCTGGCAGAAACCAAAACCAGTGGAGGAAAAAAAGTAATTGTCTGAAATTAATATATTTTTTATTGATGCTTTGTGAAAACTGTGGTACACTGAGCGCATGAGGCATTGGACAACAACGGAAAGGAAGGGTGCGCAATGAGTGTACAATTATTGGACAAGACACGAAAAATTAACAAGCTTTTACACAACAACAACTCCAGTAAGGTAGTTTTCAACGACATCTGTCAGGTGTTGACGGATATTCTGGATTCCAATATTCTGGTTATCAGCCGAAAGGGCAAGGTGCTCGGTGTCAGTCTGAGTGACCAGGTGGAAGAGATTCACGAGCTGATTGCGGATAAGGTGGGCGGCTTTATTGACCCGCTGCTGAACGAACGTCTCCTGGCGGTACTTTCTACCAAAGAAAATGTCAATCTGGAAACACTTGGATTTGTGGACGGGGACGTCGGTAAGTATCAGGCGATTATCAATCCGATCGATATCGCGGGCGAGCGCCTTGGAACCGTTTTTATGTATAAATGCGACAGTCAGTACACGATCGACGATATTATTCTGAGCGAGTACGGCACAACGGTAGTCGGGCTGGAGATGATGCGCTCTGTAAACGAGGAGAATGCGGAGGAGAACCGCAAGATCCAGATCGTAAAATCTGCCATCAGTACGCTCTCCTACTCGGAGCTGGAGGCGATCATCCATATTTTTGACGAGCTCGATGGGAACGAGGGCATTCTGGTGGCGAGCAAGGTGGCGGACCGCGTGGGCATTACGCGTTCGGTGATCGTCAACGCACTGCGCAAATTTGAGAGCGCCGGTGTTATAGAGTCACGTTCCTCCGGAATGAAGGGGACCTATATCAAGGTCGTAAATGACGTTGTGTTTGATGAATTAAAAGAAATCAAGGCGAGCAGGAAGAAGTTTTAAGGAGCCGTGTGTTTACAAAATTTTTAGAACTTATATTGAAAAAGTGAGAAAACGGGAGCATTCGAAAGATAACGAGAGTTATTGGAAGAATGCTCCTGATTTTTGCCAACGTATAAAGTTGCATATTTTACATATATTTACTAATATATGTCTTGTGATTAGCACTCGACTGAAATGAGTGCTAATAATAAGAAAGCTGATGAAGGAGGAAACAATCATGAAGTTAGTACCATTGGGTGACAGAGTTGTATTAAAGCAGTTTGAAGCAGAAGAGACTACAAAATCCGGGATTATCCTGGCAGCAAAATCGCAGGAGAAGCCGCAGCAGGCAGAGGTTATCGCTGTAGGACCGGGCGGCATGGTAGACGGAAAAGAAGTTACGATGCAGGTTAAGGTTGGAGATAAGGTAATTTACTCCAAATATGCCGGCAATGAAGTGAAGCTGGACGACGAGGAATACATCATTGTAAAACAGAATGATATTCTGGCAATAGTAGAATAAGGAGGGTGCATTATTATGGCAAAGGAAATCAAATATGGTTCAGAGGCAAGAGCAGCACTTGAGGCTGGCGTAGATAAGCTGGCAGATACGGTCAAGGTAACACTTGGACCGAAAGGAAGAAACGTAGTACTTGACAAGCAGTACGGCGCTCCGCTCATCACAAACGACGGCGTTACCATTGCAAAGGAAATCGAGCTGGAGGATGCGTTTGAAAACATGGGCGCACAGCTTGTAAAAGAGGTTGCTACCAAGACAAACGATGTAGCCGGTGACGGTACGACGACAGCAACCGTTCTTGCACAGGCAATGATCCGGGAGGGTATGAAGAACCTGGCAGCAGGCGCAAACCCGATCGTTCTGAGAAAGGGTATGAAGAAGGCAACCGATGTTGCGGTAGAAGCTATCGCATCTATGAGCAGCAAGGTTACCGGCAAGCATCAGATGGCAAGAGTCGCAGCTATCTCCGCTGGTGATGAGGAAGTTGGAAATATGGTTGCGGACGCTATGGAAAAGGTTTCCAATGACGGCGTTATCACTATTGAGGAATCCAAGACCATGAAGACCGAGCTTGACCTGGTAGAAGGTATGCAGTTTGACAGAGGTTATATCTCCGCATACATGGCAACCGATATGGAAAAGATGGAAGCAGTGCTGGAAGACCCGTACATCCTGATTACCGACAAGAAGATCTCCGTGATCCAGGATATCCTGCCGCTTCTGGAGCAGATCGTGCAGTCCGGCAGAAAGCTGCTGATCATCGCGGAGGATGTAGAGGGCGAAGCGCTCACCACGCTGATCGTCAACAAGCTGAGAGGAACCTTTGGCGTAGTTGCTGTGAAGGCACCGGGCTATGGCGACAGAAGAAAAGATATGCTGAAGGATATCGCGATCCTTACCGGCGGACAGGTGATCTCCGAGGAGCTTGGTCTGGAGCTGAAGGATACCACGATTGATATGCTCGGACGTGCAAAATCCGTTAAGGTTGCAAAAGAGAACACCGTTATCGTGGACGGCGAGGGCAACCGTGAAGAAATCAAGGCAAGAGTTGCACAGATCAAGGCACAGATCGAGGAGACAACTTCCGAGTTTGATAAAGAGAAACTGCAGGAGCGCCTTGCGAAACTGGCAGGCGGCGTAGCGGTAATCCGTGTCGGTGCAGCTACCGAGACAGAAATGAAGGAAGCAAAGCTCCGCATGGAGGATGCTCTGAACGCAACAAGAGCAGCCGTAGAAGAGGGTATCGTAGCAGGCGGCGGTTCTGCATATATCCATGCGGCAAAAGAAGTAGAAAAGCTGGTTGAGAATCTTGATGGCGATGAAAAGACCGGCGCTAAGGTTATTCTGAAAGCACTGAGTGCACCGCTTTACCAGATTGCAGAAAACGCTGGTCTGGAAGGTTCCGTAATCGTAAACAAGGTTATGGAAGAAGAGAAAGGTCATGGCTTCGACGCATATAAGGAAGAGTACGTAGACATGATCGAGGCGGGCATCCTCGACCCGGCGAAGGTAACAAGAAGCGCGCTGCAGAACGCAACCAGCGTAGCTGCCACCTTCCTCACCACAGAATCCTGCGTGGCAAACATCAAAGAGCCGGAACCGGCAATGCAGGGCGGCGGAATGAACCAGGGAATGATGTGATAAAGCAATGAGCCGTGCGAATCCGCGGACACATGCGCTGTGTATGCTTGCATACAGGCAGCGCAGGGTGACCGCGGATTCATTGGGCGAATGCCCATCAACGAGGAAACGAAGTTTCCGAGTCTGCACGGCGGAGTGAGGTGGCAAATCCGCTGACTGCTTGCAGGCAGAAGGATTTGTTTCCGTCCTCCGGTGTCTGCGGAAGCAGACAAGCACATTCCCGTAAGGTTATATGAGTACAACGGATAACGAGGAAACGAAGTTTCTGAGTCTGCACGGCGGAGTGTGGCGAGCAAATCCGCTGACTGCTCGCAGGCAAAAATTTTAATTACAATATCAGGACACTTGCAATTTTCTTTTGCAAGTGTCCTTTGTATATGATATACTATTCGAAAAAGGAGGACTCGGATATGAGTGATTTGTATACGGAAATTATTGTAAAGAGGAAGAAGACACCAAAGGACACCATCCTGAAAGCTCTGCTGATCGCAGCGACGGTTCTCGCAGTGCTGGCTGCGCTGTTCACGACGCTCGGACTGATTGCTTTTATCGTGGCGGTCGCGCTCGGCATCGCGGACTTTTTCCTTATCCCGACATTTGATGTGGAATTTGAGTATCTGTATGTAAATGGTGAGCTGGATATCGACAAGATCATGTCAAAGCAGAAGAGAAAGCGCGTGTACAGCGCCGATATCAAAAACCTGGAGCTTCTGGCGCCCACAAATTCTCACGCGCTGGATTCCTACAATCGCCGTCAGGATTTAAAAACACTCGATTTTTCCTCGCGTGATGAGCAGAACAAATCCTACACGATGATCGTCAAGGGAGAGAAAGGGCTGGAGCGCGTGATCTTCGAGCCGAACGAGGTGATTCTGAAGGATATGAAGCGCGTGGCGCCGCGTGAGGTAAACCTGTATTAACGGCAGGCGCAAAAGATCTGAAAAGGTGCGGGATCTGCGCAAAATGTCTTTAAAAGACGGACAAATGTGTGGGTAAAAAAGAATGCTTTAAGGGGCGGAAAAAAGTGTCTCTGACAGTTGACAGCCGAAATGATATTTGATAGAATATCGGGAAATACAAGAAAGAGAGGAATAGGAAATGGGCCGTATCATAGGTGAGGGAATTACATTTGACGACGTGCTTCTGGTGCCGGCATACTCCGAGGTGATCGGAAACCAGGTTGATCTTACCACGTATCTGACAAAGAAGATCAAGCTGAATATTCCGATGATGAGCGCCGGAATGGACACCGTTACAGAGCACAGAATGGCGATCGCGATGGCGAGACAGGGTGGAATCGGGATCATCCACAAAAACATGTCTATTGAAGCGCAGGCAGAGGAAGTAGACAAAGTAAAGCGTTCAGAAAATGGTGTTATCTCAGATCCATTTTATCTTTCACCGGAAAATACGCTGGCGGATGCCAACGATTTGATGGCAAAATTCAGAATCTCAGGAGTACCGATCACAGAAAACGGAAAACTGGTAGGAATCATTACAAATCGTGATTTAAAATTCGAAGAAGACTATACAAAGAAAATTAAAGACAGCATGACCTCCGAGGGGCTGGTTACAGCGAAGGTCGGCATCACGCTGGAGGAAGCGAAAAAGATCCTTGGCAAAGCGCGCAAGGAAAAGCTGCCGATCGTTGATGACGACTACAATTTAAAAGGGCTCATTACTATTAAGGATATCGAAAAGCAGATCAAGTATCCGAACTCTGCGAAGGATGCGCAGGGACGTCTTCTCTGCGGCGCAGCGATCGGTATCACGGCAAACTGCCTGGAGCGCGTGGAAGAGCTTGTGAAGGCACACGTCGATGTCGTTGTACTGGATTCTGCGCATGGACATTCCATGAATGTTATCAGATGTGTAAAGATGATCAAGGAGGCATACCCGGATCTGCAGCTGATCGCAGGAAATGTTGCGACGGCAGAGGGCACAAAGGCGCTGATCGAGGCCGGCGTGGATGCAGTGAAGGTCGGCATCGGACCGGGTTCCATCTGTACCACCCGTATTGTTGCCGGTATCGGCGTTCCGCAGATCACGGCGGTTATGGATTGCTACGAGGCAGCAAAGGAGAGCGGCATCCCCATCATTGCGGACGGCGGCATTAAATACTCCGGCGATATCACAAAGGCGATTGCGGCAGGCGCGAATGTCTGCATGTTGGGAAGCATGTTTGCAGGATGCGACGAGAGCCCGGGAACCTTTGAGCTTTATCAGGGAAGAAAATACAAGGTATACCGCGGTATGGGCTCCATCGCGGCGATGGAAAACGGAAGCAAAGACCGTTACTTCCAGTCAAACGCAAAGAAACTTGTACCGGAAGGCGTAGAGGGACGTGTGGCATACAAGGGCAGCGTGGAAGATACCGTGTTCCAGCTTATGGGCGGTCTGCGTTCCGGTATGGGATACTGCGGTGCGCCGACAATCGAGGATCTGAAGCAGAACGGAAGATTTGTAAAGATCTCGGCGGCTGCTCTTAAAGAGTCTCATCCGCACGATATTCATATAACGAAAGAGGCACCGAATTACAGTGTTGATGAATAAATATCTGGACAATTTAAAAAAAGGCGTAGATCTTCGCGAGTCCGCGCTCGGATTAAAAGAAGAGATACGGAAAACACACAGTGGGAAAACCCTTGCAAAAGAGCTTGCAGGGGATTTCTCTGTGTTCACGGAGCTTTTGAAGCATGAGGATCCCAAGGTGCGAAAGAATGTGGCGCTGGTGATGGGAGAACTGGGAGAGGAATCCTTAAAGCCTGTCCTCTGGGAAGCATATCAGCGGGAGGAGATTCTTTACATCCGCGCAGATTATTTAAAAGCGCTCTCACAATATGACTGTACGCCTTATCTTGAGGCTATAAAGGCGCGCATGGAGGAGCTTGACCGCATCGCGGTGACGCCGGAGGAGGAAAAGCATGTCTACTGTGAGCAGACGGCACTGAAGACTGTCCTTGTAAAGACGGAAAAGATCCGGAAGCATACCTTTACGGCGTGGCATGAGCGGCTGGAAGTCATTCTGCTCGTGAACCGGGAACATCGCGAGGCGACGGCGGAACAGCTCTATCAGCCGGAAAAAGTGCGTCTGCTGGCCGGCGGCGTGCGTTTTGTGACCGATAATCTGGAGCGTGTGCAGCCTATCCGTACTTACACAGAAATGCTGTTCCCGATTCCGGGGCTTGAGCTTCTGGAAGGAAGTCCCCAGAATATGGCGGAGCAGCTTGCGCATTCGCAGATGCTTCCGTTTCTGAAAAAATGTCATAAAGAGGATCAGCCGTTTTATTTCCGCCTGGAGGTGCGCGCGCAGATGGCACCTGAGCAGAAGGTAGATCTGGTGAAAAAGCTGGCGCGTGCGCTGGAAAAAGAGAGTGATCGTCAGCTCTTAAACGCGCCGGGAGGTTATGAAATAGAGCTGCGTCTGGTAGGTAATCGGGAAGGGCGTTTTATTCCGCTGCTCAAGCTGTTTACGATAAAAGACAGACGGTTTTCCTATCGTGTGGAATCGCTTCCGGTATCCATCGCTCCGGTGAACGCGGCGCTGATCATGTATCTTGTGAAGGACTATCTGCGGGAGGGCGCGCGTGTGCTGGACCCGTTCTGCGGCGTCGGAACGATGCTGATCGAGCGCAGGCAGGTAGCGACGCCGAGTGCGCTGTACGGTGTGGATATCATGGAGGAAGCTGTGCGCAAAGCGCGCAAAAACAGTTCTCTGGCACATGTGCGGTCCGATTATATTCACCGGGATTTCGTTGATTTCACACATGAGAAGCCGTTTGATGAGATTGTGACAAATCTTCCGGCAGCCAGCAGGCTGCGGAATGTTGAGAGCGTTGCGGCGCTCTATGACCGTTTTCTTGAATATATTCCGCGGGTGGCGAGAAGCGGCGCAACCATTGTGGCATATACGCCCGACTATGGGATTCTGAAACACAGTCTCGAAGAGCATGGACGCTACTACATCAAAAAAACGTTCTGCATCAATGAGCGGGAGGGAAGTTTTGTAGTAGTATTCCGATTAAAATAGAAAAATAGAAAAACTTCAAAAATAGTGTTGACAAATTCGGATGCATATAGTATAGTATTGATTGTCGACGGGAACAGGATAAAGAAACGAAGTCGACAATATGCGCGAGTGGCTCAGTTGGTGGAGCGCGACCTTGCCAAGGTCGAGGCCGCGGGTTCGAGTCCCGTCTCGCGCT
>OGWU01000914.1_pt1 | contig 18305 bp, 20 predicted proteins | sample 1576071 | NCBI WGS metagenome assembly OGWU01 (sample SAMEA3541582, study PRJEB24748) | human gut metagenome | biome: human gut; feature: human-associated habitat; material: faeces | place: China | collected 2012
TCAGAAATATTATCGTTTCTATTGAAAGAAATGCTGTGGCATGATAGACTAACCGTATAAACGGAAATAAAATCGATAAATGCGGATATATAATATAACGGAGGAACACATATGATTATCAGTGAAAGAATTTTTTGTGTGATGGAGCAGAAGAACATAACGCAGTTGGAACTCTCAAGAAGGACCGGGATTGCAACAAGTAACATCAGTGACTGGAAGAAGAAAACGGTGACGGTGAGGGTGGCGGTTTCCGCCTGGTTCAGGTTCAGGGTGGTCTGGTCCAGGGTCAGGGGCGTTGCGGGGGCGGGATCCGGCTCCACCACGGCGGGATCATCGGGCTTTTCGGCATTGCCCTTGCCGCCGAACAGCAGTACGCCCACCAGCACCGCGGCCAGCACCACCACCAGCACCACGCCGCCGGCGATCATGGAAAGGTGTTTGCGGTGGACAAAGGCCGCCGGGGGCCAGCTGCTGGTGGCCTGGGGCGGCGTTTCCGAGAGGGGTGCGCCGCAGTTGGAACAGAATTTCTGGCCGGGCCGCGGGCAGGCGGCCCCACATTTGGGACAACGTTTCATGGTGATGCTCCTTTCTTTGCCCCGGCGCGTCAGCTTTCGGCCACCGCGACGAGGTATTTATAGATCTGGGTTTTATATTCCTCGTACAAACCCATGTGTTCGTACAATTCTTTATAGTAGTTGAACAGGGCCGCCCGGGTGGTGACCACGTTCACAGGGTTGAGCACGGTGTGCACGGCGCTGCCCGGGGTGTTGTAGTAGTTGTAGATGGGGGTGGACAGGGCATAGAAGCTCTCGGCATAGCGGATGTAGCTGAGGTTGAAGTAGAGGTCCTCCGACCAGTCCAGCTCCTCGGCGCAGACGATGTCCTCGTGGGCGCGGACGATGTCGGCGCGGTAGAGCTTGTTCCACATGACGCCGTAGTAGAAGCTGGCAGGTTCCTGCATGAGCCGGGCCGCGAATTCCTCCTTGTTCATGGTGCCTTCCAGCAAAAAGCCGAAGGTCTGCACCTTGTCGGGCCGGCGGGGGCGGGGACGTTTGGCCTCGGCTTCCTCGCTGCGGGGGCGGGGCGGCGTGATGCGGTTGTAGTGGGCGATGACCAGATCGACGTTATACCGCTCGGCCCGGTCCACCAGCAGTTCGGTGGCGTTGGGCAGAATGGTATCGTCGGCATCCACAAACTGCAGGTACTTGCCCCGGGCATATTGCAGCCCCAGGTTGCGGGTGGCGGCCACCCCGCTGTTGGCCTTGTCGATGAGGACGATGCGCTTATCCACCCCGGCGTACATCTGGCACACCTGCAGGCTCACATCCTGGCTGCCGTCGTTGAGCAGCAGAATCTCCAGGTTCTGATAGGTTTGGCGGCGAATACTTTCGACACAACGTGCAATATGATCCTGTGCGTTATAGATCGGCACAATGATGCTGACCAGCGGCTGCTGCGGCATGGCGGCATACCCCCTTTGCTTTTTGTACTATCACAATACCATAAATTCCTGCCGCTGACAATGGAAAATGCTGCCGCAAAATGTCCTTACCGGCGTAATCCGCTTTTCTCTTGAGACCTCTACACGGTCAATCAGGCGGTCAATCAGAGCTGCCGTCAGCTGGCGATCTTCCTTGATATGCTGTGCATCCTGGGACAGCATTTTGTACTGTTCCAGCTGCTTGGCAATGATTGCAAGCCCTGCTTTTAGCTGTTCAATTTCCTTGCTGATGGCCTCGATTTTGGCTTCGTATTTTTCTTTGAAGGTAAAATACTCGTCTTTTGACAGATGGTTCTGGATCAGACTCTCATACAATCCGCGCTGGTAGGTACGCAGCTGCTGGATTTCCTGCTTCCGGCTGAGGATTTTTGCCTCTATGTTTTTCTGCTCCTCGGCTTCTTTGGTGAGATTTTCCAGGCCGAGAGAGTATTGCCCCAGCGTGGTATCAAGCTGTTCCTGTATCATATCGGCCAAGGTATCCAGCAGCTCTTTTTCAAAGATAAACGCACCAGGACAAACGCCCTTTTTGATACGGTTGTTGCTGATACAGTGGTAGACATATATCTCCTGTGACTTTCTGCGGACGCATTTTTGCCGGTGAAGGCTGCGTCCACAGTGGGCGCAGAAGATTTTGCCTCTCAAAAGATTAGGAGACCAGGAATGTATCTCCCTGTCTTTTGCCTGCTGTGCAGCCTGGTCCAACGCTTTCTGAACAGCGGCAAACAGCTCCCGGCTGATAATGGCTTCATGGGTGCCGCGTACCGTTGTCCATTCATCGGCGCTGGCTCTGACCTGCTTGTGGTCGATGATTTTAGATACCCCTTGCACCAGATCTCCGGTATAAACCTCTGCGCGGAGAATTTTGGCAACGGTGCGGGTTTGCCAATGCCCATTGCCCACCAGATTTTCATGGGTGATCTCTCCCAAGGTCCTCTTATAGTGGCTGGGAGAGAGATACCCGGCCTCGTTCAAGCGTACTGCTATGGTGTTTAATCCTGCGCCCTCGGCAGCCCATTGGAACATGGTTTTGACTACCTCGGCAGCCACCGGGTCAACGATCAGCTGGTGGCAGTCATCAGGAGCCTTCAAATATCCATAGGGTGTACGCCCGCCAACATACTTGCCGTCTTTCATGGCCTGCCGTTGCTGGGCTTTGATTTTTCTGGCAATATCCATCGCATAGGCTTCGTTAATCATGTTCCGCAGCGGGATGATGATACCATCGTGGGCATTATCCGGGGAAGAAGAATCGTAGCGGTCATTTACGGCAATAAAGCGGACTTTCTGCATGGGAAAGTAACGCTCGATATAGTAGCCTGTGTCTATGACATTTCGCCCCAGGCGGGAGAGGTCCTTTACAATGACGCAGTTGATAAGACCCGCTTCAATATCGGAGAGCATCTGCTGGAAGCCGGGGCGGTGGAAGTTCGTACCCGTTGCGCCATTGTCAATGTAGGTCTGTACCACAATAATCTCCGGGTTCTGCTCCAGATACCGGGCGATAATTAGTTGCTGGGTTTCAATAGAGGCGGTGTGAGTATGCTTATCCTCAACGGAAAGCCGCACATAAATTCCGGCGCGGCAAGTAGTATCCATCTCCGGTGCAGGAAGCACCACAGTTTCCTTTCTGCTTTTTCTTGCCACAAATCATCCCACCTTTCTTTGGCTTGTTTGCTCTGCCAGCTGAATTAGCTGGATCGCTTTCTGGTATTCATCCTGGTATGTAAAGGTGATCTCCAATTCCTTTTTCCCAATCACCTTGATGCTCTGTATCATGTGAACCACGGCTTTGCGGTCCAGGGTCTCCATCGTAGAGAACTGTGTGAAGTGGGAAATCCAGCGGTTCCGTTCACTCCGGTTCTCCAGAACATCAGCCAGCTTTTCCTTTAAGACCCGAATGCTCTCTTTTGCATTTTCCGCAATCCTTGTGTATCTGGCCTTATAGTCGGTATATTCCTCTTTGCTGATGGTGCCGGTAATCAGGCTTTCATACAGGCGGGCCTTAAATTCAAGCGCCTGTTCCACCTGCTGCTCATTGGCGGCAATGTGGGAGGCGTATTCATTGGCAAGTGCTTGGTTGATGCTGCTCTGGTCGATGCCATCCAGGATGGCTTGCAGCCAGCTCACATTGTCGATGTAGCCTTTCAGACTGTCCTTGACGCACTCTACAAGATCGCTTTCCTTGAGCATTACCGGGTTGGTGCAGCCATGCTTTTTCCCGGTGGGGCAATAATAATAGTGATATTCCTTGCCCTTGACCCGGTTTGTTTTTCGCGTCATGCGGCTCCCACAGCACCCGCAGATTAAGACACCGGAAAACAGATACACCGTATCCTGCTTGGGAGAAGTCCGGGTATCCAGTCTGCGGATACGCTGGACAAGTTCAAAATCCTGCTTGGCAATCAGCGGCTCATGGGCGTCTGGGACGCGAATCCATTCAGAGGATGGGCGTTGCTCCATCTGCTTGATTTTGTAGTGCGGGGAGCCTTGCTTGCCCTGTACCAATGTGCCGATGTAGGTTTCATCCTGCAAAATACGAATAATCGTTGTAGCAGACCACTTGCAATCCTCTTTGTCGGCATAGCCGTGTTTGGCATAAGGAAAACCATTGTTTTTCTTATAAGCCAGGGGGGAGAGGATGCCCATTTCGTTCAGCACGGTGGCGATTCGCAGGGCGCTCGTCCCATCCAGGCGCATACGGAAGATGTCCTGGACAACGCGGGAAGCATACGGGTCAGGTACAAGCAGGTTTTTGTTTTCCTCAGACTTCATATAGCCGTAAACGGGAAAGGCTCCAACAAAATCTCCGTTACGGCGCTTTATATCCAAAGAGGTACGGGTCTTGATGGAAATGTCCCGGCAGTAGGCTTCGTTCATAATGTTCTTGACGGATACGGTCAGATCGTCACCGCTGCCTTCATGGGCGGTGTCGATGTTATCCGTGATGGCAATAAAGCGGACCCCATAAGTTGGGAATACCCGGCGCAGATAGCGTCCGGTTTCGATGTACTCTCGTCCCAGGCGGGAGAGGTCCTTTACAATGACGCAGTTGATCTTGCCATCGGTGATGTCCTGCATCATTTCCTTAAACGCCGGACGGTCAAAAATGATACCGCTGTAACCATCGTCGATTTTTTCGGATACGATTTGGATGTCCGGGTTTCGTTCAATGAAGTTCTCAATCAGCTTCCGCTGGTTGGTAACGCTGTCGCTCTCGCTGGAGCGATCATCTGTGTAAGACAGACGAATATAAGCTGTTGCCTGATATTTTGGCATGAAAAAGCACTCCTTTCCTCCCGGAAGCTCCCGCAAGAAAAGAGTGGATTTCGAGGTTTTCAGTTTTCATCCTTTTCCATACACATCGTAGCACGCTTTTGGAAAAAGAGCGAGGATGTCGATCACCTTAAAATCCCTTGCAGGCATTCCTCCAATGTGACCCCGTTGCTGGCAAATGCGGCGTTTACCACAAAATCGCCGCAGCGAAAGCGATAGGGGTTTTTGATCTGGTGAAGAAAGGCCGCGATCCGTTCCTCTTTGGGGAGGTCTTTGTCTACCGTGACTTCACGGATGTCAACCAATTCATCGGTTGATGTTTGTGTTAGCTGGCTCATAAGGGTTCTCCTTTCTTTGAAGTCGGTTTCAAAATCACATGAATGAGCTGGCAACCAGAGCTGCCAGCTCATGGTATCTGACTTTGAAAAGAAAGGACTGCACCCAAATGATGCCTTGTTGTTGCTAACAGCAAATGGATGCAGCCTTTCAGATTATATCCGTTGCTTTCGTCACATTTGCCACGCGCCCCTGACGATAGGGACATTCCTGGTCTCCGCTGGCGCGGCTGTCATAACTCCGCAGCGTCGTTTTACTCGTGCGCCGCAGGGTTCCCCCCAAGTCTTTGGCGGGCCGTGAGGAAGTATCTTTAAGCCCCCACGCAGTCACCGCGCCCCCGAAGTGCCACCTTCGGGTCTCAGGTTTGCGTTGATCGCTCTGGACAGCCCGCTTATCACCTCCTGAGCTTGTCCATCTTGGCGGCGCACCTGATTCGCTCGTACATGGGTTATGTACCAGAAATGCCGTCTATTCGGTTGTCAATGTACCAATGAAGGTGAGGATTGTCCTTCTAATAGTAGTGAAGAAAACGGCGTGTTTTTGGCCATGTAAATTAAACTTTCTCAATTTTTTTTGCCAGACGCTTTAAGCCGCGCTTAATGCTCTTATATACCCAGCTCGGATCAATACTTTCGGCCATGGCAATTTCTTTGACGGTCATACCCAGGTAAAACCGAGCGTAGATCCACTTTGCCTGCTTGTCCGGCAGCTCCATCACCGCAGCGTAGAGCTGATCGCGGAGCTGCTTGTCCTCCAAAATTTCTTCCGGGGTGAGCGGGTGCTGCACAATAGCCTTTTCAATGCCGTTGTCACAGTCCAGGGAGTAGTGCGCCTTGTAGTTATACATCTGGCGCAGGTAGCGCGCTTCCGCTCGTTTGTCTGCCAGGAACACGGCTTGAACTTCATCGGTGACTTCTAGATAAGTGTCCGTTTTATAAATATCAGGATACAGTTCTCGAAGATTGATTTTCGGCATTATGTACCTCCATTTCGATTCACAGGTCCAGTTGACGAGTGAACTGAAACGGGGGCGAGCGGCATTGTGGAATGACTTCGGGACAAGATGGCCTCTTATTCCTCCGTAGAAACAGAAAAGCGCCTGTATGACATGAAGTCATACAGGCGCAATCGTCTAAATTACAACATTTTTCGCAACAATTTGCAAACGGTATAGGGGATTTTGTTCGACTTTTTTTAATGTTTGAATCAATTTATCCAGTATCTTAAACATACCTCTCTAATAACAAGCAGAATTCCCGAATATTGTCTTAAACATTCCAAAACGATTGTACTAATTACATATTATCAAAGTTCTCGCACAATTATTGTCGGTTTGTGCAACCGGTCAAGTTCGTTGTTTCCTGCGGGAAAGAGGCAAGCAATGCCTGTGTTAATACACACAGGCTCCACAGCACCGGAACGGTCATACCGTTTCTGGTGCTGTTTGCTTGTTGAGGGCAAGCCCCCAAGCCCCCATGAACGCAGAACTATGTTCTGCGGCTGCGCGTTCTGCGAACGCTGAATTTATCCAGTTCTCTTGCAGAAAACTTCAAAAATTTTCATCAATATCCTTGACAGCTCTACGTTGCCGATTGTATATTAAGAGGTTTCTTGCTATAATGATAATGGTTTGTCATTGTCCGAAAAGGGCAAGACAACTTCCCATTTTTCGAGCGATACGGCGATGGAAATGCCGTTTAATTTTGGCGGGGATTAATGCAATACAAAGCCGTCAATCCCTACCATTTTAGAGTTGCAAGAATAGCAGTCTCTAATGCCCAACAACTATAAGGAGGTCCAGGTATGAACCTTTTATACTCAAACATTCTTCCTTTGGGAACCGAAGAAGGTCAGGAAACGGTTTCCAATCAGCTCAAAGAAGAAATCGCCAATTCAGATGCCATTGAAATCGCAGTGGGCTATGTTTCTAAGGCATCGCTGGAAGAACTTGATCGCATTGTAACTGAACAGCAAATTCATCATGTCATTCTGACAATCGGAATGTACTTTGTTGAGGGAATGCCGGAAGCAATGTATCATACCGCAGTTGCCATTAACCAAAAGTGGGTAGCTGCTGGCATTGGTGAAATCCGTATGGTTCGAGCATTCAAGTACCACGGAAAACTTTATGCTTTTTATAGGGACCAGCAAGTGAGATCTGCTATTGTTGGTTCTGCTAACCTGGGGGTTATCAAACAAGAGGCCACCAACCTCCGTCAGTATGAAGTATCCGCCGTTACTGTTGAGCAGTCGGAATGCGACGAAATTGCCACGCTTATTCGCAAGCTGGCCAGCCCTGCTTGTTCTGCCCGAATTGACGAAATTACAGGCATGACCCTTATCCGAGAGGTCAATGTTTCTTTGACTGGCGTCGATACTGTAGATCAGCTTCCGCAGACACAGGTGGAGCTGTTTGAAAAACACAAAACGGATATTTCTTTTATCCTGCCAATCAAAGTTCCGGCCTACGCCGAACGTCACATGGATGATGGAAAACATTACACAAAATCTAATCTGAATGTAAGCTATGCTGCTCCCCGAAGTGCCAGAAAATCCCGTGACTGGTACGAAACCCAATTTACTGTCAGCAAAAAAATCACTCTGCTTCCAGGGTATCCCGAAAAGAATGTTGCCTTTTATGTCATTACCGATGACGGCTACACTTTTAAGGCCCATACAACCAGCGACGGCAATAAGCAGTTTAGTGCGGTAGGCGATGAACTGATTTTGGGGCGTTGGATCAAGGGCCGATTGGCCGCTGCCGGTTTGGTGACACCAGTAAATGATACACAGCTTGATGTTGATCGCACCGGCATGATTACAAAAGAAATGCTGGCCGCATACGGCTGTAACACTCTGGTGCTGACCAAGACCAATCAAAAAATGGAAGATGAAGAAGGCAATATGCTGGATGTATGGATTCTTTCATTTGAGGCAGCTTCACAGGACGAGGGGGATGAAGCGTAATGCAGTATTTGAAAACCTATTTGAAAACCATTACTGATCGTGGCAATCCCAAGCTGGCAGAATCAATCTCTAAAACTGCTGAAGCTGTCGGCTCACAGCACCTTAAGAACTTCTCATTTTGTAGCCACGAAATCGGTCTTTTGTTTGGCAATGTCCAGTCAGGAAAAACCGGGCAGATGTTTGGAATTATGTGCAAGGCGGCTGATCTTGGTTTCCCTGCATTTGTTCTTCTAACCACAGATAATGTGGTCTTACAGCAGCAAACACTGGATCGTGTCAAAGCTGACTTGACAGGCTTTTGTGTGTGCGGCGAAAATGATTCTGGATTGTTTATTCAAAACAGCCTTATGGAGCCTGCCATCATTGTACTCAAAAAGAATTACCGTGTTCTCAGGCTCTGGGCAAATGTCTTTGCATCCACCGGATTTATGAAGGGCAATCCCTTGTTTATCATTGATGATGAGGCAGATGCTGCCTCTCTGAATACGCTTGTCAATAAGGGACGGCAATCCTCCATTAACAAGTATTTGGATTCCATCAAAAATGGAGCGTCCAGCAGCATTTATCTCCAAGTCACAGGAACGCCGCAGGCAATTTTTCTTCAGACTATGGCTTCGGGCTGGCATCCATATTTCACTCATTACTTTGAACCAGGTGACGGATACCTGGGCGGGGACTTCTTCTTCCCCAAAAACAAAACGGCGGACTGCATTGCATTTCTTGAAAAGACCCCCCGACCTGAACGCAGCGTAGCAATCCACCATCTCGCTGTTTCTGGACAAATTCTTGCCTCTGGAGGGAAAGTCTGCAACTGCTTGATTCATCCAAGTGTCAGACAGGCCGTTCACGGACGATATGAAAAAGCCATGCAGGGAGAGCTTTCATGGTGTCTGGATCATATCGACGATGAGTTTCGGACGGAACTGCATAACGCTTATGACGAGCTTCACCCGGAGAAATCGTCGAAAGCCGACTTTGAAGCCATTTTCGCAGTTGCAAAGAATCTATTGGAAAGTCATGCCGTCAAGGTTCTGATAATGAATGGGAAGCATGATGTAGACAGCTCGGAATATTCTTCCGGTTCAAATATTGTGATCGGCGGCAATACCCTGGGGCGCGGAGTTACATTTCCCGCTTTGCATACGATCTATTACACCCGCACCAGCAAAAAGCCGCAGGCGGATACCATGTGGCAGCACAGCCGAATGTTTGGCTATGACCGAGATCCCGGCATGATGAAAGTTTATATTGATGAGCCGCTTTACAAACTGTTCTCCGATATAAACGCAACCAATAATTCTATTATTGCTCAGGTTGAGAGAGGCACCGAAAACATTAAGATTTACTATCCAGACGGCCTCAATCCCACTCGCGGAGCTGTGCTTGACAACAAAAAAGTCTTTACGATTTCTGGCGGGACAAATTACTATCCGTTCAACCCTGGCAACAACACCATTGAGGACCTGGACAAACTCTTGGCTTCCTTTGATGAGAAAGAGCCGTCTTATCAAGTAAGCCTGCGGTTGATGAAGGAAATATTCAGCCGAATAACCTCTGATGATGACTTTGATGTATCCAGCTTTGTTTCCGTTCTTGATACGATGCTTGCTGATAAACCCTCTGCTCAAGGCATTTTGATTGTCCGTAGAAATAGAGATGTCGCAAAAGGAACCGGCGCACTGCTGTCCCCTAACGATTGGAGCCTTGGCGGTTCTTTTACAGACCGTGTTGTGCTGACCATGTATAAAGTAACCGGACGCAAGGGCTGGGACGGGAAAGAGCTTTGGATTCCTAACATAAAGCTCCCCAGCAACATTGTCTATTACGATGTAAAGGATTCTGACGAAGAATCCTTTGATTAAGTGTGCAATCATGGATGATTTAACCCCGGAACAACGCCGGAAGAATATGCAGGCAATCAAGAGCAAGGACACAAGCATTGAACTGCGTCTGAGGAAAGCACTCTGGCAATCAGGTATTCGGTATCGGAAAAACTATAAGAAACTGCCAGGAAAGCCAGACATAGCAATTACCAAATACCAGATCGCTGTTTTCTGCGATTCAGATTTTTGGCATGGCTACGATTGGGAAATTCGTAATCAGCGCATTAAGTCCAACCGCGAATATTGGGTTCCCAAAATTGAGCGAAACATGGAAAGAGATAAGGCCGTCACACACCAGCTCCAGGAAGCTGGATGGACTGTCCTCCGTTTTTGGGAATGGCAAATCAAAAAGCACCTCGATGAATGTGTAGAGGCTGTAAAACAAGCTATTGCATCTGCCGAAAGGAAGGAGGGAGCTGGCATATCACAGAATGGTGATGATATGCCGCATGATGTATGTTAGATGTAAAAAATATCCGGCTCTCTCAGGACGAATTGGCGCGGTGCATAGAGTTTTCTCAAAGAAGTGCGCCGAATCAACAGGCTATTGAGTTCGGCCAGCGCAGTACCAAAGCACGAAGCACTCGTGAAATTGCGAGAGACAACTTAATCGGGAAGATCGCAGAAGTGGCATTCAGCAAAATGATGAAGGAAAACTATGGAATTGATGTGCCGCTGGATTTCAACTATTATCCGCGCGGACAATGGGACAACCAAGATGCCGTTATCAATGGATGGCGAATTGATGTAAAGGGAACCCGAAAAGGCGGGCACTGGATGCTGATTGAATGGAACAAACTGAATTTCCGACAGCGGGACAACAACCTATCACATCTTTATGCGATGTTTTCCGTGGATTGGGACCGAGCCACAGATCGCCCCACGGGGCGCGTCAGCTATGAGGGAGCTGTATCGCTAAAAAAACTTCGAGCAGGCTGTCAGATAACCCATGTGTTACGAAAGGGCGATATGCTTCCTGGCACACACACTGTTCTTCAGGCAGATAACTATGGCATCCAATTTCGTGATTTATACAAGCATTTGAACCATCTTGTGGCATACCTCACCGAGCAGGAGCCGCCGAAGTCACTTACAGATAATTTCCATAATCCTTATACCGGGCAGACCACCGCACAAATTCTCGCGGCATCACAACCGGAGAAGATCAAAGTGGCGGCCAAGAGTGAAAACCTGTCTGGTGGTCAAGAAACCAGTGTAATCTCTGCGATTGCAGCCTGGTTCAAAACGCTGCTGGGGAAATAACAAAAGACGATTCTTACATTACCGTCGTAAGTTTTATTGAAAGGGGGCCTTTACAGCATGATTACTACTGATATAGCGAAATCTGTACTGTTTGACCCTCTGGAAATGGATGTTAATGAACTTTACATCATATCAGGATATGCTACCCCAACTATGCTGTCCTGGTACATAAAAAACCTATACCATAAAACCCACTCGCCAATAAAAATCTCATTGATGGTAGGCATGGTCCCATTTGACGGCATCAGCGTCAGCGTACATGAAGGTTTTGTCCAGCTGATCCGTGATGATAAACCGCAGGAAATCGAAAAATTGGAGTGTAGCTATATCTACGACCCTCCAGCTGTCCATTCAAATTTATTTATATGGGCAAAAGATGGTGTGCCTCAAATCGCTTTTACTGGGTCCGCAAATTTTGTTCAAAGCTCTTTTGTCGGACATCACCGGCAGGAGATTGTGATTAACTGCGATCCTGAAGCTGCCATGAACTACTATCAGTCTTTGATAGACCGTAGCATCTATGCCCATCACGCTGAAATAGAAGAATATGTGCAGATCCATCCCACTCACCCTGTCCTTGATCGGGAAAATGCTCTAATTGAAGAAATTGATACTGCCCAGGAACGCTATGAGACGGTCACTCTTAGTTTGATAACACGAACCGGAGAGCCAGGTACTCGATCTGGCTTGAACTGGGGCCAGCGGCCAGGGCGGAACCCAAATGAGGCTTATATACCCTTGCCGACCAAAGTTGCAAGGAGTGGCTTTTTCCCGCTTGAGAAGCGTCACTTTACAGCAATCACAGATGACCGCCACCAGTTGATTCTGCGTATTGAGCAACAGAATGACAAGGCCATCACCACTCCAGCCAGGAACAGCGATTTGGGAGAATATTTCCGCAATCGCCTGGGACTGGCAAATGGTGATTTTGTGACACGGGAAGATCTCGACAGGTATGGAAGAACCAATGTCATTTTTATTAAGCTGGACGAAGAAACCTATTATATGGACTTTTCACCTTAACGGAACAAAGAGTAACGACCTTCACAAAAACGAAAAAGCGCCTCACCGCAGTTGCCAGCAGTGAGGCGCTTAGTTTTTATGGAACTCGGATACCTTAGTTTCGTTTAGACCGGGCATTGTAGATACTCAGAGAAATCAGGGCTGTTTTCTTAATCCTTATAATTGTATTTTTCAGCCTCAGATTCAGGGACATATTTTGCTCGGCCTTCATCCCTGTCATAGACGATCACAGTACGCTCTCTGCCATCATCATAGTCGTAAGGATGGCAATACGGACACTGGCCGTACTCAGATTCATCATAAACACGCTCACAATCAGGGCACATCTGCATATTGGTTACCTCCTAATCAGATATTGTATCTTCGGCTTGGGGCGACGGAGAATCCTCCGTTTTTATTTCTCCCGCAGCGTCCTGCTTCATGGCCGCTTCCAATTCTTCCTCTGCCTTTTTCACATGAGCCAGCTCCATGGCATCGTTCTTAGCCTTCAGAGACCTTCTTTCCATGAAACCATCATAAACGCTCTTACCCACAGCACCAGCCACTAAACACGATACGCCTACTAAAATGATCACAGGATTTTTAGAGGCCGCTCCCTTGCTAAACCCCTGTTTCATATAGTAGTTCTTTACTCCTTCAAGAGCCTTTTGAGGACCGCCATGCTCCGCGATCCACTTTGTCACTTGTGCGTACTCCCAATCTTTAGCCATTTGTTGAATCACCTCCAATTTGTGAGGGCGCTTTTTCTATACTTGAAAGGAGCGCCTTTAATTCCCTTATTCGCTTCTGTTCTGCCGCAATTTCTTGTTGGATTTGTTGAATATTTTCCTGTTTATGCTTAACAAGCATTTCATGCGAAGCGATTTCCGACTGGAGCAGGCTTACGACTGTATCACCATCAACCTTTGCATTTTTAAGCGCATTGCTTTCTATTGCCTTTCCAGTTGCATAAGTGGCCAACATTACCGCTGAAGCTCCCAAACCTCCCAACAGGAGAGAAGATAGGCTTGCCGCATAAGCCGGTGAGGATTTCAAAAACGCTGCAAGTTCACTTTCGAGTATTTTATTTCCGCTTTTATTGGATGATTTTTGTGCGTTCAGCTTTTTGTCCCGTATCCATCGTCTAACGGTCTCTTGGCTCACATTCAGTAATTTGGAAACCTCCTTCACCGTGTATGTTTTCAAACCACCACCTCTTTTCTTGCTACATTATACCATATTGTAGCAAGAAATCAATGCTATTGTAGTAATAAATTCTGATGGCAGTTCCATCGTTTCTATGGTGTTTAATAGACTTGTCAAAAACGAAAAGAGCCGCCGAGACAATGGAGCAAACCATTATCTCGGTGGCTTTTTCTATTTATTCTTCAATATTTGCGGGCATAGATTCATAAGGGATATGCGCGAAAGTCTTTAGAATAGCTTCAAAAATGATTTTCGCTCCCATGCACGGTACGGCCATGCCAATCTGCTTACGGACGCTTTCCTTACTGCCCTCAAAAACAAAATCATCCGGGAAAGTTTGCAGTCTGGCGCGCTCCCGATTTGTCAGCGCTCTCGGCTCGGCCCAATGGTAGATATGAGTACCGCCACCGCCGCTGCCGGTTACAGTATAAGCAGGCTTCTCAGGATCAAGCCGCTTATAAATCTGGCTTATCTTTGCTCCACTGATATTCAGCTTCAAATGTTCGGGCAGATCAGCAGTAAATGCGTTCTGACCGGGTTTGATATATCCAAGCCGCTCAACAACAGTCGGAGACTGTTTTGTAAGGTCATTGTTGGGCGCATCTTCCGGGATCGGCGGCACTTCAATGGCAGTTCGACAGGTATTGTCCACCTGGGCATAAGGTGCGTTAGAAGGGACTTTGAACTCGACATCAATATCATCACGGATACCCACAATGATAATTCTGTGCCGTGCCTGGGGTACTCCATAGGTTTCAAACTTATAAAGGTTCGGATAGAGCTTATATCCAGCAGCTCGCATCTCATCCAATATCTTGGTGAACGCTTTGCCATCATTGGCATTTCTCAGGCCACCGACATTCTCAGCCAAAAACCATTGAGGCTTATACAGTTTGAGAACCTTAACACCGTATGAATAAAGGGGGCCGTATACACCATCCATACCCTTCTGTTCTCCGACAACGCTGTAATCGTTGCAAGGGAAACCAAAGGCAAAGGCATCTATAGGGGTAAATTGAGTTAAGTCCAGTTTGCGGACATCGCCATGATAAACAGTTCCAGGCATATCAGGGCAGATGTTACGCCGATAGGTCTGACAGGTATTCTCGTCATAATCGTTGGCCCAAGCATGAACGATTTTGAAGTCAGGGTCTCCAATATCCGCATGAGTAGCACCCCAGGCCAACCCACCCGGACCGCAGAATAGCTCTCCTAATCGAAAAATCATGTGTTCTTCCTCCCTTTCGTGAATAGGTCAATCTGTTCTTGGATGTGGTTTCTCTCATCATCACTAAGAAGGTCTACATTGCGAAAGACCCGTTCATAGGAGGAAAGCGCTTCGGCATCCAGATAACCAGCGTTGATTAACAAATCTACGAGATCAATTTTATAGAGCTTGGCCAGAGCTTTTGTAAAAGAAGGACCTACTTCAAAGGCCGTACTTCCATTTTCAATACGGCTCAGGCGTGAATCACTTATACCAGTTTCTCTATATACATCTTTCAAGCTCAATCCCTGTCGGATACGAGCTTCCTTTAAGTAATCCCCCAAACTATCCATAAAACCACCTCACATACTCACCAGTATAGCACAGCCGCTGCATTATTGCAATACTTTACAGTTTTTTGCTGCGCTATCGCAGCGACAAATCAACGGCGCTCCGGTTCTCTTTGCGATTTATCTTGCTGTTCACTTTCCATCTTCATCAACCGATCCACATTGGCTTTTGCCGCCAGTAGCTCCCGCATTTCCTCACGGGAGCGCCGATACTCGGCATAGGTCTTTTTCTTTTCCTCCAGGAGCCGGGTGTACTCAGCTTGCAACTCTTTGACTTTGGGTAGCTTTTTGACCCCCATATCATCAAAGGCATTTTTGGCCGCCTGATGGAGCAGGATTTCCTCCTCATGTTCTTGGCGAAATTTCTTGGAGTAACCGGCCTTCCGGTAGGCCACATAGGTGTCACGGGTCTTGGCATAGTTGATGATATGGGTCCGCAGGACCGCGATCTCCGCCATGCGTTTCTCCGCTGCCTTAATTTTTGCAGATAGCTCATTATGGTGGGCCGTGGCCGCAGAAGCCTTTTCCTCCAGCACAGCATACTCCAGCAGGTTATGTTCCGTTAGATAATTCACGGTTTGGGCCATCTGTTTCAGATTAAAGACCTTGGCCCATCTCACATATCCGGCACCTTTTCCGGCTTGGAGCTTTGCTTGGATGTCTACCAGCAGATTCACCTTCGGCGGATCTGCTTGCTTGACCGGCTTCCGGCGGGGCGTATGCTCCTTTTGACCGGCGAGAACGGCCAGCAGGTCCTCCAGGGTGTAGCCATCGCCCAGGCTGTCCAGGCGGGACACTTTGCCCCAGCCGGGGAGCTTCAAACGGTAGGATTGTCCGCGTTTGGACACTTCACAGCCGGATTCCCGGAGCAGCTTCAGCAACTCGTCCAGGTCAGCAGGTTTTTGTGCCAGGGCGGTGTCAATGGTAGCGCGGAGCAATTCCCGATGGGACGGTTTCGCCTGATCGCCCAGCCACTGGTCGTAGCTTTTTCCGTGTGGCTTTGGGTTCTCGACAATGGACAGCCCGTTCTCGATGCAGAGGGTGTCGCTCAAACGCCGGACAGCTTTTGTGCTGCCCCAAAAATTGCGGAACTTCCGGTCACAGTCCAGGTTGACCGAACTCCAAATGATATGATTATGGACATGGGCTTTGTCAATGTGAGTGCAGACGATGAAGGCGTGTTTGCCCTTGGTGAATCGCTTGGCAAACTCCACGCCCAGCCGGTTGGCCTCCTCCGGGGTGATCTCCCCAGGGCAGAAGGACTGGCGAACATGGTAGGCGATCACATCGTCCGCACCACGGACCCGTCCGGTGGCAGCAATATACTGACGCTTGGCCAGCATGAACTCGGCGTCGGCCACACGGCTGTCGCACTCATAGCCAGTGATGAGCCTGCCGTGGTCGGTTTTTTCAGGATTGGCCACATAGTCGATAATTTTGCTGATGGCTCGGCTCTCGGTTCGGCCCTTGCCGATATGCAATGGCATAATGCGTGTGGTTGCCATAGCACGATCCCTCCTTTCAAAAAGTGGATTCCTCGCGGGTTTTCTCTCTTGATTTCGTTATGGGTGGCCACTCGGTCCTGTTCACGAGCAAAAGAAAGAGCAACTCTTTTTTGTGCAAAAAAGTTGCTCTACGGGTCAAATATTCGGTTATTATTCTCTGTTCGTCCAACTCTAATTTGTCAGGTCTTTCCTGATTTTTGCAAAGTGCGATGATATATAGGAGCATCTGGTTCTGGAGCCGTGATTGGGATCAGCAGTCCATCTTTGATAAATTGCTCAATGCGTAAAGCAATCCAAGCATCACCGATTCCAAGCTGATATTTCCCCAGTACCTGTCCGACAAGCCGTGCCTCCTTAAATTCATTATCTTGTTTCTCTAATTCTCGAAGGATAAATGTATCATACAAAGATTCCGGAACACTGACCAATTTACCATTTAGCACGGCGCGGAGCGCTACATTTTCCTGTTGGAGTTCTCTCCAGCGACTTGCCAGACCACGGAGAGCATTTACGGGCAATTTCTTTCCCAATCGCGCCATTGCCCCAAAACGATAGGGTTCAACCTCTCCCCAGCCGGTATATCGTACGACGGTGCCGTCCGGTCTTTCTTCCCACTCCGGGAGTTCCACAAGCGTGACATCCAGCGTTTCCAATCCAATGGGCCGCAGTTGTTCCATGAGCCAATACAATCCGCACATCGCATCCGGCTCACGGCTTGCCCAGACGCGAATCGGCTCTCCGTTTTGAGCCTGTTTCAGTAGCACAGCATAACTCTTGCGGGCGGTGTCCAGAATCTCCTCCACAACCTGAGACGCCATATCAGGAAAAGTTCCCGTCAACAGAGAGATTGCCTTCTCTCGCTCTGCCCCGATTCCGGTCTCGGAAATATGCCCGATAGACAGGGCCAACGGAAGATTGATGATGTCCTCTCGTTTGCCCTCAAAGGGGACAGCATTTTCCCAGCCCCGTCGCTCTCGCTCCTCCGCTTCCCGCTGAAACTTTTCAATTTCTGCCTGCGGTATCGTTGCATTCTGTTCTCCGTCCTCGTTGGCAAAAATGACAGCGGTGGCACCGCCTATGCTGTGTTGATGCCCGATTGCCACGAGCATAGCGCCCGCAACACTATCACTGAATACCACTTCTAACATGATATACCTTCTTTCTTAAACTCATAACCTTCAAAACTCCAACATTTCCACCTTGCTTATTAAAAGCAGTATAGCAGAAACTTTTGAACTAATCTACTTATTTCAGCCTGTTGGCCGCGTTGTTTCCCCTGGTAAACTACCGCAATTCTTTCCGGCGTTCCTCGCTGTATAGGGCGATCAGACGGAAAGATGAAGATACCCTCTCCACCAATGGGAGAGGGTATCGTTTTAGCTGTAAACCAAATCCTTTATAATAAACTTCAAATCCTGCACCTTGCCAAGCAACCAAAAGGCCAGTTTTGGCAATCCAAAGGGGCTGATAAGAAACGCAATCACCAGCAGTATGAGGCCATTTTGCGGGGAGTATGTCACCAGGACGGCCACACCCAGTAAAGCGATCACCATACTGATAAGCCCCAGCACCAGACCGGATACATAGACCAGACCCACGCAAATCCAGATGGCCAGTGTAAGAAGAAGCACCACCGGAGCAACCACGATTTTCAAAATCAATTTCACCAATCCAAACATCATTCCCACAGAATCTTCACCTCCAGCTTTATTCTAAATCCATTATGAGATATTTTCTGTCAAACAGCAAGGATACGAGCAAAAAGAAAAAGCGGAGGAAGGCGCGGCGAAGAAACGCCGTTCCTCCCTCCGC